>Ga0207671_10000485_pt1 | contig 53997 bp, 88 predicted proteins | sample KBSC24metaG_FD_184352 | JGI IMG/M metagenome (GOLD analysis project Ga0207671, IMG submission 184352) | Corn rhizosphere microbial communities from Kellogg Biological Station, Michigan, USA - KBS C2-4 metaG (SPAdes) (version 2) | ecosystem: Host-associated > Plants > Roots > Rhizosphere > Soil... | reverse complement strand
CCGGATTATGTCCATTTCGTGACGGCGGTATTGCAATCGCGAAATTGTGTCGGGGCTGGATCATGAACGGTAACTCCGTACGCAACGCTACTCTCGGCTACGTCGCGCCAGCGAGGATTTGGTTCAAATGCGCAGAGGGATAGATGGGTGATTTTATTCACAATGGAGGCCGCTTCCACATGCGTGAGTGCATCACGTGTGGAGTTTTTCATGCGATGCCGGCCGTGCTCGTAGATCGAGATCGAGAGCAGGGAGGCTATCGTTATTGCCCGAATGGACACCAGCAAGGCTGGTCCAAGGATCAATCCGAGAACGAGATAATCCGCCGTGAGCGCGATCGGCTGAAGCAGGACGCGGCTCGTCTTGTCGAGGAAGCCTCTGCAGCGCAGAGCGAAGCTTTCGAACAGCGCGAACGAGCAATCAAAGCAGAGACGATAAACAAACGCCTTAAGAAACGCGCGGCTGCCGGAGCCTGCCCATGCTGCAAGCGCACATTCGCCAACATGGCCGAGCACATGAAGCACCGGCATCCTGATTTTATCGCGGATGCTGGCGCGAAAGTCGTCCCGATCAAGAGGACTGCGCAATGACCCCGCTCCCGCCGCCTCCCACATTCAATCACGAATTCGTCGCGGACCTCCCGGCGGATCGGCTGGCCGCTGCACTCTTCACCCCTGTCGGTGCGGCGGCCGGTTGCCCAATTCAGAGTTCTGACGGCGGCGTGGAAGTTAGACACGCAAAAACTGGAAACAAGACCGGTGCGACTCCGGAGGAAGCAAAGTATCCGTCCGCTACCAGGCTCGTGCGGGAGGAAGTGCGAGGGGCGGCCTTACAGCCCTGCGCCGGAGCAACGACCGGCCCGTCAGAAGCCCTCCCGAGTTCACCCCCGGCGCTTACGGCCGCTCGCAACTCCGGCGAGGGTGATCTGCAGGTGACTGCAGATTGGGCCGGGGGTGAAGCCCGTTTCCAACTCGACGAGGAGCGCTTCCTCGCCGCGCTCATGAGCGAGCTTGAGCTGATGCCGGTTTTCCTGCGCGAGCCGTCCCCGGAGTTTCTGCGCGCGACCGAGCGGGGGCGGGCATGACCGATTGGCTCCCCGAGCACGACGCCGCCCTGCGCAAGCACCTCCGGGCCGAGATGACCGCGCTCGCCGCCGCCGCCGCGCTCAACCGCGAATTTCGAACGAGCTACACCCGCAACTCGGTCATCGGCAGGGCGCGGCGCATTCAGGTCCCGCTGGTCTCCCGGGCCGTGCAGCACCATGGTGGCCATTTGGTTTCCACGGATTCGGCGCCCAAGCCGAAGAAGGCCATCACCCCCGCCCAGCGCCCCGACATCGCGATTAGGAAGGCCGTGAGCGGGCCCAAGGCTCCGGCCGCGCCATTCCAGCCTCGGCCCGATCCGCGGCCCGGACAGGTCCCGCTGCTCGAGCTGGCGCACGATGGGTGCAAGTGGCCGAGCGGCGAGGGGCCGTTTCTGTTTTGCAATCACAGGCAGAACAACAAGGGGCCATATTGCGCGCCTCACGCGCGGATTGCCGGACGGTCGTACACGTAGATTTCAACAGGAGGATGGGAATGCCGAAGAAAAAGGATGGGAATGCCGCCGGGATGGGCCACAACAGCCAACTGACAGACGAGGAAAAGCGGGCGCTGACGCTCCACCACAAGCGAGCATACGAGGCTGCCGACGCGCTGGTGGAGAAGGCCAAGGCTGACCGCACGGCAATCGCGGATCTTGCGAAGTCGGATCTCGGCAAAGGGGCGCTGGCCGACATCAAGGACATGATCGTCGCCGACAACCCGAAGAAGATGAAGGCCGTGCTGGAGCGGGCACAGCGTCTCGCGCGGTGGGCCGGGCTCAAGGTCGGGTCGCAGCCGCAACTGTTCGAGGCTGCGCAGATCGACCACACCGAGGACGGCAAGACCGCCGGCATGTCCGGCATCACCTGCGAGCCGCCGAAAAACCTCGCCCACGACGCTGCCCAGAAGTGGATCCAGGGATGGCATGAAGGCCAGACCGTTCTCATGTCCGCGTTCAAGAAGAAGCGGCCGATCGACGGTTCTGCGGCGACGCTGGATGGCCAGATCGACCTTGAGGATGCCATCGCAAAATTTGGCGATCGCGTCGAGCTCACCGACGAGGAAGCCGCCAAGGGCTACACCGCCGCTTTCGTCAAGAACGGCAACCGTGTCGCAATGCAGGTTCGCGCCTGATGCGCTGGTCCGAGGACGATCTCGCCGATTACCAGAAGCGGCACGGTGTCGCTTGGCAGTCCAACAAGGCTGACACCAGCGCGCCGCCGTTTGCTGTGCCGGCTGATATCGTTCTCGACCTACCGGCGCCGCCGTCGGTCAACCGCACCCGCAAGATCGACTGGGCAGGCCGGCGCCAGCTCACCGCGTGGAAGAACGTCGCCGACGGCTATGTGCTCGCGGCGAAATGCAGGCAGATCAGCCCGTTGGTTCTGACCAAGATTCCGCGTTTTGAACTGTTCATCCTGATCTCCGAGAAACACACCCGCATCGACCTCGACAACGGACTGAAGGCGCTGATCGATTATCTGCGGAACATCGACCTGATCGAGGATGACGGGCCGAAGTTCATGCGCCGGTTGACCGTCGAATGGGGCCGCGCTCCGTTCGGCTGCAGAGTTACGGTAAGGCGGTGCGCGTGAGGCCAGCAAACCTTATCGCCACTGAGTTGATCGCGTCGGGTCTCAGCCAGGCTCAAACCGCGCTGCTGATGGAATTGGTTCTGAGCATGTCCACCGGATTGTCCACAGGACAAGGTGGTGAAAATCGCGCGCTAGAGAAGCGGCGAGCATGGGATCGGGATCGTAAAGCACGCGAGCGGGAGGAGAGAAAGCTTCCGCAAATGTCCACCGGACTTCCACCGGAGTCCACCGGAAATCCGGTGGAAAATGCGGATGTTTGCCTATCAGTAGAAGACAAGGAAGTAGGTCTATCAGTGAAGAAAGAACCTAAGAAAGTAAGCAAGAAAGGAAGTCGACTACTGAGTGGTGCGCGCGTGAGCGACGAGAACCGAGCGGTCGCGATCGAGTGCGGATGTCCACCGGACAGAGTGGACGGATTGTGGACCGAGTTCGTCGACTATTGGTCGGACATCCCGGGCACGAAGGGCTGCAAGCTCTCGTGGACCGGGACGTGGCGCAATCGAGTGAAATTCGTCTTTCAAACAGGAAACGGAAATGTCCACGGAAATAGCACTGTTCGAACCCATCCAACTTCCGGATCCCCGCAGACCCGCGACACTGCCGTCATTGCCGGCATGGGCCGAGCGCTTGAACGGCGCCGTGCGGCTCGAGCTGCAGATGACGCCGGACGGCAAGACGTTCGAGAAGGCGGATGTGCTGGTGCTGCCTCCGGACCTGATGCCGACCGAGCGGCAGAAGCTGGCGATCCAGAGCCATCAGGCCAACTTGCGTTCCTTCCTGTTGGACACGCCCGCGCATAGCGTCACCGCCGAAACGCGGGTGGCCACTGCGGTCTCCAAGCTGTTGACCGTGCTCGCCGGCGAGCGCAAATCCGATCTGGTGGAGGAGGCGCGCAGCGAGGTCTACCTTGATGTGCTCGACGACGTTCCTTGTTGGGCGGTCGAATCGGCGGTAAGACGCTGGTTCAAGCATGATTGCGGCACCGACGAGCGAGGCAAGCCGCACAATTATGTCTTCGCGCCTGATCCAGGCACGCTGCGCTCCATCGCGCAGGGCGAGATCAGGGCCATCGGCGCCAGAATCGGCACCCTGCAGCGCATCTTGGACGCGCGCGAGTTCGTCGATTGCAGTGGCCAGATAGAGCGCGGTCGTAAAGCAATGATTGGTCTTAACGAGACCATCAAGCGCGGTGGGCTGAGCGCGGCGAGCAGCCTCACATTTACCGAGGCAGTCGCTATCGCCGAAGGGCGGAACACCAACAGGGAAGCCGCAGAATGAGCCACAACGAATGGACCACGCACGAGGTGGCGCGGCTCAAGCGGGCCTATCGCCACGCTCTCGACATCGAACTGATCGCCGAATTTCCTCGCCATCCGCTCGGCTCAATCAAGGATATGGCCAGGCGTCAAGGCCTGCGAAAGGGCGCGACGCGGACCGACACCATGCGCAAGTACCGCGCGATCGCCGCCGCGCACAAGCCGATGTTTCAGTTCGGAGGGGTCAAGGCATGAGCGTATTCGACCGGCTCATGATCTACGTGCGGAATCAGGGATGGCGGGAATGAGCGAACTACATCCGGACCAGATCTATCGCATATTCGACGATTACGAGGGCCTGCAGGACGGCCTGGCCGACCGGGTCGAGGACCTCAACGTGCCCTTGACCGAGGTCGACGCGGCCGGCGGGATGACCCGCGGCAACATGCAGAAAGGGCTCTCCAAGTCGGATGGGAGCTGGACCCGCGAGTTCGGCTGGAAGACGCTCAAGGGCGCGCTCAAGGGCACTGGGCTCGTCCTGGCGCTGATCGTGGACGACGAGCGGTTTGCCCCGATCAAGGCCGAGATGGCGCAGCGGAAAATGCGGAGCCGACCAGCGAACGCTGGTTCCAAGCGGCCGACATGGCTATTCACCAAGCGGAAAGCCCGTGAAATGGGGCGAAAACGGATGTCCGTCATGACGCCGGCGCAACGGCAAAGGCTGGCGCGCAAGGCAGGCAAGGCAAGCGCGAAAGCGAGGCGCCAGAAACGGATCGTTTGCCTCCCAATTAGCGCCGTGCCACCCGTTGCCACAGCTTGGCCAACACCTGTTCCCGCGCAGCCTCTACATCGATCTCCCGCGCCCAATGGCGCATGAGCTGGCGGGAGATGCCGGCAAGCCTGGCAGCCTCGGATTGGCTCACCATGCCCCGCCGCAACAGGGATAGCGCGGCCTTTTTCGTGGTATCGTCGCTCGTCATCTGTCTTTACCTAGGTTCCTCCAGGGCTGGCGCGGATAGGTGACAGGCCCGGGCGGCGCCAACTGCCCGGGCCACTTAGTTTCAGACATGTGAAAGCTTGCCGAGCACGTAGCGGGCGGCGTAGATCCCCGCATTGTTCAAATGCCGCTGCCATGCGCCAGCCATGGGCGACCAGCGGAAGCCGTTCTGCTTAAGCATGGCGCGGATATCGTCAGCCGGCTTGCCATCGAAAAATAGTTGGATGCGGTTATCAGCCACATTCTGCACAACGCGAACGCCGCTTTCATGCTCAATTGTGACTGTCTCGCGTGTCGCAGCGGCCCGCAATTGCTCAATACGCTGCTCAACGCGGCGGATGTTGGCCGAGTTGTTCGATAGCGAATAGGATGGGAACGGGCGGACAATCAAACGGCGCGCGAGATCCTCTCTGATCTTCGCCAAGTCGTTGACGTTCATCATCACATCAGGCGCATCGGCAACCTTTTGCCATCCTCCGAGGTCGTCCGCCGCAGGGCTACCAGCATCGCGCCAAGCTTTGTTGATGGCGATCATTTGTCGGTGACTGGCCTGCAGGCTGGCTAGCTCTCCGAGCAGTTTCACCACAGCGTCAGGATCATCGGAGGAAACGCCACCCGTGCCAACGCCAGCAGCCGCACGCTCGTAATGGGTCGCCTTGTCGAGAGCCTCACAGCCCTTACGCATGTTCATATCGGAGCGGGCAATAGCGGCGCGATGGCGCTTCTCGCTGTGGTGGCCAACCTTAATCGGTTCCCCCATTGGAGGTAGCGCGCCCTCGCGTGTAGCCTCATGAATGCGCCGTTGTGCTTCCTCGCGATTTGCGATCGCATGGGCTTCAAGGTGTTCGCGTCGTGCTTGCTGCTTTGCTTCGTAATGGTTCATTGTATTGCCTCTAGGTTTGGCCCGCGTCCGACACCCGATGTCATAGCACGTCGATTTGACAAATGTAAAGCGTGTTACGATCACTAAATGTTACAGATGTAAAATCGTGGTCTCACAGTGCGTTGTCGGCCGCAATGGCTATGCGAGCGTTCCGCATGGTCAATCCGCGCCCATCTCCCGATCTCGTCAAAGCCCGGCAATGGGAGATCAAGCGCCGATACGCACGTCACGCCAAGGTCGGCAAGCGCACCAGGTCAATGGCCGCTATCCGCCTCGCCGAGCTGACGCGATGGCTTGACGATGCAATCGGCGCAGGATGCGAGCTCGAGCAATGCCAGCAATCGGCCGATACGGCCCGTCTGTTCGCCCATCACATGGGAGCATTGCCGGACGCGCCCCGCCGCATCACAGCATGGCTGACCGACCGCGCGCCGTGGATCAAGGGTGCCGACCGCGAGCGCTTGATCTCAGAGGTAACCCAATGTCCGCTGAAATGGTCCGCCGACAAGCTTGCATGGAAACTGCGCCTCACAGACGCCAAGCGGGCGGAACTCAAGATCACAACCATCGGCGCCATTGATTGCAATCGAGACCAGCGTCAAGCCCGCCAGCGCCAGCGCCGCGCCGAACGAGACAGAGCCCGCAATGCCGCCAAGCGCGCAGCCCGCTCACCTAGCATATAGGTCTATCTATATGCATGGTGAGCAAGCCCGGTGCGTTGCCGCTCGCCCCCGCATCACTCAATCCTCGCCACATGAGCCTGCAAGCACTCGAAACCGTCCCGAATGCGCCAATTCCGGGCAAGGAACCGCGTATCTCCAAGCGAATACGTCAAGTCGTCGACTTGCTCGTCTCCGGTGAGTGCAAGACCCAGAAAGCAGCAGCAGCCCGCCTCGAGCTCCATCCGGACTATGTGTGTCGGGAACTCAAGAAACCTCAGGTACAGGTGTTTATCGCGCGCAGTGCACGCAATTCCCTCGCAAATGGCGTGATGCGAGCGTCTGCGCGGCTCAATAACCTGGTCGATGCCGAGTCCGAGCACGTCAGCCTGGACGCATCCAAGCACGTGCTCGCCATCGCCGGCATCAAGCCCACTGCTGACGCGCAAGTATCTGTCAACATTGACATAAAGGCCGGTTACGTCATCGACCTGACGGGCAACGCTCCACCGATGAAGACGATCGAGAATGACACATGACTGACACACACCATGGGTAACGCATTGATATCACGCGATAGATTGTCCCTTGGGCAGGGACTTTGCGTTAATGCGCCATCAGGGCTGACACGGTCAACCGAGGGGGTGGGGGTCTCGCCTGGCAGGCTCGCTCGCAGGCGGGGCCGGGGGCAAAATGGCCGACCGAAATCCGTCGCTGGCCTTCACACCTCCCGATTATTTCTTTTTCCGTTCAGGCGCCTGCCCATATTTTTTGCATTGTGAAAGGACGCTCGGATGGCACTGACCGTTGTTCCTCTTCGGGATAGTCCATCGCTTCAGGATATACCGGCGCTGCTTAGGAGCCTTGCGGCCGAGATTGAAAATGGCGAGACGGTTGCGGCGACGATGTATGTCGTGATCCCGCAGGAGGGTGACGATTATCCGAAGTTGCGCGGCTGGGGCGATGTCGACGGAGATCGCGGGCCGATCGTCCAGCTTGCGCTGGTGCAGCATTGGCTACTGTCGAGGCGCACGGCGCGATGATCGAGTACGATCCCGCCACCGGCTTCCCGATCTTCCGACCCGACGGCGAGGTGCTGCGGCAGTTCATGCGGGACCAGACCTCGCGGGTGAAGATCATCCAGGGGCCGGTCGGCAGCGGCACGTCGTCGGCGTGCTGCATGCACGTGTTCCAGCGGTCGCTGGCCCAGCCCGTCATCACGCGGGACGGCAAGTCGCGGCAGCGCTTTCGGGCACATATCTTCCGCGAGACCTATTCGAAGCTGGAGGAGACCACGATCCCGACGTGGAAGGATTGGTTCATGCCCGGCACCGGGCCGGGGCAGTTCGGGATTTTCTACGAGACCAGGCCGTATCGGCACGAGATCCGGGTCGGGCCGCTGGAGCTCGATGTCACGTTCATGGCGCTGGATGACATCCGGGACGCCAAGTCGTTCTTCATGTCGCTGGAGACCTCGTTGATCTGGTTCAACGAGGTGCAGTTTGCGCAATACGAGGTGTTCAGCGAAGCGGTCGGGCGCGTTTCGCCGCCGCGGTTTCCGGCGATGAAGGATGGCGGCTGCGCCTGGGGCGGCCTGATCGCCGACACCAACGCGCCGCCGGCGGATCACTGGTTGCCGATCATGCGCGGCGATGTGGCGCCGCCGGACTGGATGACGGAGGAGAAGAAGGCCGCGCTGAAGAAGCCGGAGAGCTGGGGCTTTTATTTGCAGCCGGCGGGGCTGCTGGAGGATTTCGAGCAGTATCACGATGGCTCGGGCAAGGTGCAGCGGCGGTTGAAGGGCTACAAGCCGAATCCGGCCGCGGAGAATTTGAAATACCTGCCGCCGAAGTTCTACGAGGAGAAGATCGCCGGCAAGACCAAGTCGTGGATCGATGCCAACATCATGAACCGTTCCTCGGTGGTGACGGATGGGCAACCGGTCTATCCGCAGTTTCGCCGCGAGGTGCATGTCTCGGACGTGCCGCTGGAGAAGATCCCGGGACTGAAGGTGGTGGTTGGCCTCGACTTCGGCCGGATGCCGGCGGCGCTGATCGGACAGACGCTGCGGGCTGACTGGTTCGTGCAGCGCGAATACATCGGCCGCGACATGTCGGCGGTGGAATATGCGCCGCTGCTCAAGAGCTACCTCGCGTCAGAATATCCGGGTTACGAGTTCGTGTTCTGGGGCGACCCGGCCGGGCAGCAGCGCGGGCAGGCGACCGACAAGACACCGTTCATGGTGTTCGCCGAGCACGGCATGACGGTGCTGCCGGCGCCAAATCCGCAGAACCAGCGCACGGTCCGGCATGAGGCGGTGAACGGGATCCTGATGCGGCGGTCGTCGAGCGGTGAGCGCCCGTCGGCTCTGCTGGTCGATCCGTCCTGCGTAACCTACATCACCGGCATGTCGGGCGGCTACTTCATGCGGCGGCTTCGTGTGAGCGGCGAGCGCTACGCCGAGGAGCCGGAGAAGAACCAGTATTCGCACATTTGCGAGGCGGGCGAGAACGCCTTCCTTGGCGGCGGCGAGGGCAGGGCGGTGACGATGGGCAACGTCGCGACCGCGCCGGTGCAGGCATGGAATCGGCGCAAGACGATGCGGAGGGTGTCGTGAAGGAGGTCCCCGCCTTCGGCGTCGAGCCCCGGCGCTGGACCGTCGTCTTTCACCGCAAGGCCGAGAACCGGCTCTTCGCCGCGATCGCGCTTGGCCATTTCAAGCATGTCTCGGCGTTTGCCTTCCTGCCCGAGCTCGATGTGTGGGTGTTCTACGATGTCGGCTTCCGTCGTTCCCGTATTGTCCTGATGGCGGACGGGCAGGCCGCGGCCGATCACATCGGCGCTCTCGCGCGCGGCAATGCGCTGGTGACGCTGGCGCCGCGCACGGACGGCCTGCCGCTGGCCCGCTGGGGGCTGTTCTGCACCACGGCGGTCGCGCATCTCCTGGGCGTGCGGTGCGTTTCGCCGCGCCCTGACGCGCTTCATAGTCGCCTCATCGCCCTTGGTGGGATCGAAAGAGACGATGCAAGCCGAAACGCCAGCCCCGCCCCCGGTCGCGGTCGACCCCAATCTCAAGGCGCAGCAGGATGCTGCGCAGGCGGAATTGGTCAGGAACCTGCAGGTTGAGGCCGCCGGCGACACCGCCTCGGTGATGGCCCGCTTCGGCACGCGCATGGCGCTGTCCGGCACCGCCTCCACATCCCCGCTCGTCGCGCCTCCCGCGGCCGCTCCGCGCGCGGCTCCGGCCTCACCCTATTATGCTCCGGCCCGGGGCGCCTTCTGATGGCGACCGCGCTGGCCGCAATGACGCAGGAAGCCAAGGGACTTGCGGCCGCCGCCCGCCTGCACGACGCGCGCGCATGGAAAGCACAGTGGGAGATGGACTTCCGCGAGTGCTATTTCTTCGCCTCGCCGCATCGCCAGCGCATCATGACCTCGGCCTCGTCCTCGGCCATCATCCGCATCCAGGATGCCGGCGAACTCAACACCGACGAAGCGTTCATTCTTTGCGGCGATTTCGTCACCGAGGTGGTCAACGCGTTCATGCCGGAGGCCAAGTCGTGGTGCGAGATGGGGCCGGGGATGGACCTCCCCGCGGCGGTCTGGGATCAGGTCAAGGACAAGGTCAAGGCCAACGAGACCGCGATCTTCTCGGCGATGCGCGCCTCGAATTTCTATTCGGAGGTGGCCAAGGGATTCTATCCCGACCTGTCGATCGGGACGGTGGCGCTATGGATCCAGCGCCCGCACCCGAACTCCCCGATCATCAACTCCGCGGTCCCGCTGCGGGAGATTGACGTCAACCTCGGGCCCTATGGCGACATCGACGATCGCTTCGTGACCCGCTACACCCGCAACTGCTATGTGCAGGAGTTGGTCGGCGAGGAGATCTGGAACAAGATCATCAACGATCCGGCGCACGCCAAGCTGGTGAAGGAAATCCAGGACGACACCAAGGGCCGCACCCAGGTGGTGTGGGGTTATTGGCGGATCTGGGAAGACCGCTCGGACGAGTGCTGGCAGCACGTCGTCATGGTCGGCAAGACCGGCAACAGCCTTGTGCACGATGTCGAGCTGAAGGGCGAGGGCTGCTGCCCGCTGTGGATCGGCCGCTTCAATCCGACGCCCGATGCGCCATGGGGATTGGGGCCGCTGATCCAGGGCCTGCCGTCGCTGCGCCAGATCGACGAGGCCGAGATCATGATCCAGGAGCATTCCGAGCTCTCGATGCGCCCGCCCACGACCTATCCGCAAAGCCTCGACGTGCATAACGGGTTCGAGGCCGGATACGGCTACCCCTGCATGCCGGGTGAGGAAGCGGCGATCAAGAAAATCTACGACGTGCCGCCGCCGAACACCGAGAATTACAGCTACGAGACCAAGGTCAAGAAGCTGCGCAAGCTGTTCTATGTCGACCTGCCCGAGCAGACCGGCGACACCCCGCCGACCCTTGGTCAGTGGCTCGACGAGATGGCGCGGGCGCAACGCCGCATCGGCACGCCCGGCATGCCGTTCTGGCGCGATCTCTCGCAGATCTTCATCCGCTACAAATATCTCTTGGAGAAGTCGAAGGCGATCGAGCCGATCACGGTCGACGGCCGCCAGGTCGCGATGCTGCCGCGTAACCCGGCGCAGGCGAGCGCGCAGACCCAGGAGCTGGCCGAAGCCGCGCGTACCGGACAGATCATCTTCGGGCTATTCCCGGAAGAGGCCAAGATGAATATCGACGGCCGCAAGACCATGGAAAACTGGATCGAACTGTCGCGCACCGGCAAGGTCCTGGTGATGCGGCCGCAACAGCAGGTCGCCGAAGCGACGAAGCAGATGGCGCAGCTCGCCGGCGCCCGCCATGTCGGCGATCCCGGCCAGGGCACGCCCGGACCGGCCGCATGACCCATCCCGTCCCCGACAAGTTTCTGCTCGAGGCGATCGATCGTATCGCCCGCACCCCGGATGGCCGCCTGCAATACCTCTATCTGCAGCGCGCACTGATGGCGGTTCCAACGCTCGCCGATCCCTGTGCGTTGAGCGCGCATCATGGAGAGCGCAGGTTCGCCGCCAGATTGATCGGCCTCATGGCAACAGGGATTTCAGAGAGTGGCGGACGAACCAGCAGCGGCGGTACCAGCGACACCGACAGCGAACAGCCCATTGTCGTCGCCAAGCCCGAGCCCGTCGACGCCCGCGTCTCCCGCGGCGCCGGCCGCCGCATCGGACCCGACACCCGCGTCCCCGGCTACGACCTCCCCGACGAAGCCTGACTGGTTGCCCTCGGATGAGTTCTGGGATGCCGAGAAGGGCGAACTGAAGGGCGCCGACCTCGGCAAGAAGTTCAACGAATACGCGACGTGGAAGGCGGCCGAGGATGTCCGCAAGGGCTCCCTGCCGCAGACACCCGATGCCTACAAGGTCGAGCTGCCCGCCGATTTCAAGCCGCCCGCAGGTGTGGACTTCAAGCTCGATGCCGGCAATCCCGCGTTCAGCCAGCTCAAGGCGGTCGCGCACAAGCACGGCCTGACCCAGGACGCGGTCAACGAACTGGTCGGCGTCTATGCCGGCGAGCGTGTCGGCACGGATGCCGCGATCGCCGCCGCGCGCGCCGCCGAGGTCGGCAAGCTCGGCCCGTCAGGCCCGGCCCGCGTCGATGCGGTCACCCGCTTCATGGACGCCTCCGGTCTCGGGCCGCTGAAGAGCACGCTGGTCACCGCGGGCCAGGTCGAGGCGATGGAAGCCCATATCACCAGGCTGACCACGCAGGGCGGGGCCGGCTTCACGCAGAGCCACCGCGTGCCGCCGGACACCAAGGCGATTCCAAACTACGCGAACATGAGTTTCGAACAGCGCCGGTTAGCGCAGGACCAGCAACTCGCCGCACGGCGCAAGGCTTGAAGACGGAGGAGTCCTTAAATGGTTTCGCTCACCACCACGATCTCGACGCCGACGAACTTCGTCGAATACGCGAAGTCGATCGACGAGAACGATCCGACCCGGACCTTTGTCGAGAACATGGTCGACATGTCGGACGTGATGCGGGCGATCCCGATCCTGCCCGCGGAGCGCGGCAAGCGCGCCTACATGGACATCGCCTCGCTGCCGACCGTCGGCTTCCGCGGCCTGAACGAGGGCCCGAACCAGGGTCTCGGTTCGTTCAACCTGCGCGAGGAAGACACCTTCTTCATCGACGATTACATCTTCGCCGACCGCGCCATGATCGACCGGCTCGGGCCCGAAGGCAAGTACAAGCAGGAGAAGCTGAAGTCCACCGCGCTCGCGCAGTTCTTCAGCCAGAACGTCATCAAGTCGGACAATTCGAGCAACGCCCGCACCCCGAACGGCATCCAGGTGCGATGCCTCGACACCACGGCGATCACCGGCAACCTGATCAACAATTCGGCCGCGGCCGGCGGCGGCCCGCTGTCGCTCGCCAACCTCGACCAGCTCTACTGGCGCGTCAACAAGCCGACGCACTGGATCATGCCGCGGGGCATGATGCCACAGTGGGACACCGCGGCGCGCAACAACACCCTGGTCAACCAGACCGTAGCCTATGCCGAGGACGACGTCGGCCGCCGCATCATCAAGTTCAAGGGCTTGCCGATCCTGTTCGGCTATGAGCCCGACGACTCGCCGGACCTGCTGCCCTTCACGGAAGTCGGCTCGGGCGGCGGCGGCGCGGTGACGGCCTCGATCTATTGCGTATCGTTCCGGCCCGGCGGCTTCTACGCCATCGAGCAGACCCCGCTCACCGTGATGCCGGAAGGCCCGACGGTCGGCATGCCCTTCGATTCCACACACATCAAGTGGGACTACGGTTTCGCGCGCGAGCACCCGAAGGCCATCGCCCGCCTGACCTCCATCACCAATGCCGCGATCGTGGCGTAAGGAGCTGATCCCATGGCCTTGACCGCAAACGCGATTCCCTCCCAGGTCACGACGTTCCCGTGCCCGTTCGACGCCACCCTGGCGTTCTGCTCGGCGCAGGTCGTGGTTGCCACGGGGTTCCTGAACAACCTCAACTCGGGGCTGATCGATCTCGGGGGCGCCGCGCCGGTGGCCGCGGCGGGCCGCACCGACTTCATCTGGAACCTGCTGATCACCGCCGCCAACTTCGGCACCGCGGACGAGAGCTACACTTTCCGGCTGCTCGGTTCGAACGACAACACGTTCGCCAACGGCAACGTCGAACTGCTCGCCATGCACGACATCGCTGCGACCGCGGCGCTGCGCAACCTCACCGCAGTGCTCGGTGCCACGCCGACCATCCCGCCCACCAACATGGCCGGCACGCTGTTCCAATTCCCGGCCACCAACCTGATGCAGCGGATCTATTACCGCTTCCTCAAGGCGCACATGGTCGCGGTCGGGACCGGGCCGAGCGTGACCTGCACCTCGTGGATCAGCCGCGCCGGCATCGACGTCTAAGGGGGCAAGGGGAATGGCGACGAGCAACGGCGCGTTCACGCTGACGATCAATACCAACGTCGGCTTCGGCGAGACCGCCCGCCCCCACACCGAGAGCGTGGCGCTGCGGGACATGCTGCTGCAGGTCGCCCAGGACGTCGGGGCCGGGCGCCCGTCGCGCGCGATCCTCGATCGCAATGGAAATAACGTCGGGTCCTACAGCTATGGCTCCGGCATGATCAACTCAGGAAGGTAATATCATGGTCGGAACCATTGCCATCGAGACCAACAAGCCGGTTACCGCCTATCACATCGTGACCGGCGCCCAGGTTTTTCCCTACGCGGTCGACGCCATGCACGCGATCGGAAACCATCCGATGGAGTGGAGCGCTTCGCCGTGGTCCCGGGAGGACGCCGAAGTCGCGCGCAAGCAGGTCAACGCCCGCAACGAAAGCGAAGGTGTGCCCCCGCTCCCCGCCCCCGCCCCGCTCTCGCCCGAGGACCAGAAGGCGCTTGACGAACACAACAAGGCGGTCGCCGAGGCGGCTGACCGGCTGAAGGCCTACTATGCCAGGAAGGCCGAGGAGGAGAAGGTCGCGGCCCAGGTCGCCGCCGACGAAGCACTGATCGCCTCGACCCCGCCCCAGCCCGACCTGACAGTTCGCCGCCCGCTCTCGCCCGCCCAGATCCGCAAGGCCGCCGCTCAATTATCTCCCGAAGAGGAAAAGGCCAAGGCCGACGCCGACAAGAGAGCCGCCGACGAGGAGCGCGCCCGCGCCGATCACGCCGCGGCTCAGAAGGCCGCCTCCGACAAGGCGCACGCCGATCAGATCGCTGCGAGCAACGCCAAGATCACCACCTGAAGTCCCAAGCGCCCAACCTTGGACCCTCCCCTCACCGGGAGGGTTTCTTTTGACGGTGCGTTGCCCATGATGACCGGCCGCCGCACGGTCGGGCATGGCAGCCATTGTCTATCTCGCGACCAATCGGATTAACGGCAAACGCTACGTGGGAGTCACTAGCCATGGGCTGGCCTTCCGTCGTCGCCAACACGAACAAGCCCCCAACGCCAAACGGGTAACCTGCCGCTACTTCCATGCTGCGATGCGTAAATATGGGAAGGAGGCATTCGAGTGGATGGAGTTGGTCCACTGCGAGACGTTCAATGAAGCCCTCCAGGAAGAGATCCGGCTGATATCGGAGATCAAGCCAGAATACAACCTTACGATCGGCGGCCAGGGGACGGCTGGGCGTGTCATATCGCAGGAACAGCGCGATCACCATTCGCGGATGATGAAGGGTCGCAAACGCAATCCTGAATCTGTCGCCAAGATGATCGCGACGAATACCGGACGAAAACGCGATCCGGAACAACGTAAGCGCATGAGTGACGCCCGTATCGGGATGAAATTCAGCGCCGAGCATTGCCAAAAGATAGGACTGTCAAAAAAAGGCCGCAAGCAGTCCATGGAGGAAATCGAAAAACGGCGCCAGAAAGCGCTGGGGAGACCGTGCTCGCAGGAGCACCGCGAGAAAATTCGGGCTACCTTGAAAGGCAGGAAGCGACCTGAAAATGTTGTCGCTCGGATGCTGTCCGCTCGCGCGAAGACTTTTGCAGCCCGCAGGATGGAGGCAGCAAATGGCTAGCTTTGAGTGGCCTATCGGGAAAACCGAATTAATTAACTCCGCTCTGTCGCAGACCGGAGATATGCTCGTCTCCGCCGCCGACGACGGCTCGGTCGAATGGAGCACCTGCTCGCCGGCCTATGAGCGCGGGCTGGCCTACATCACCGAGGCGCATGCGTGGAATTGGGTGACGGACTGGCGCGTGCTGCAGCCCTTGCCAACCGCGCCGATCGATGACCGCTACGACACCGCATACGCGCTGCCGCCCGAACTCGTCCACCTGATCCAGGTCCGGGTCAATGACGGCCCGTGCGTCTGGGATTTCCTGAACGGGCAACTCGTCGTCAACGCCAAGGGTGGGCCACCGCCGCCGTCCGTGGCGACCGTTCCGTTCCAGGTGATGATCAAGGGCATCTTCTCGACCAACTCCGATCCGGTCGCGGCGACGCCGACGGTGATCGTGGTGCTGCAGCTCTTCGTCATGTCCGGCATTTACCGCGGCATGAAGAAGGATGTCGCGGAGGCCAACAACCTATGGTCCATCGCGCACAAGATGCTTGGCGAGGCCAAGGCGCGCCACGATATGCAGCAGCCCAAGCGCAAGATGTTCATTTCCCGGGTCAACGAATCCCGCCGCCACCGCCGGCCGGGCTCGCCGACGGTGCGCGGCCTGGGAGGTCCCGGCTGGCCCGGGACGTGAGCCATGCCGCGACAGATCCAAGGCTCCCAGTTCGCTTTTCCATACGGTGAAGTCGACCCCGACCTCAAGCGCCGCGACGATCATCCGGCGCGCAAGGGCGGCTTGCGCCAGATGTCGAACGCGCGCATCCATAACTCCGGCACGATCCAGAACCGCCCCGGCCGCCGCGCGCTGTTTGTCGCCCCGGCGAGCCGCATCGAAGAGATCGTGATGTCGCCGGGAAATCTGTTCAAGCTGGTGTTCGGCTCGGGCTTCCTGAACGTGCAGAACTCGGCTGGCTTGCTGGTAGCCTCATTTCTTAATCTCGGCGGCGGCGCGGCAATCCCGTGGACGGTCGCCACCACGAACGTCATTCGCTATGCGCAATTCGGACTCTCGGTCTACATCACCTATACCGGCATCCCGCCGCAGATCCTGACATGGGACGGCGCTGCGACATGGACGCTGGTCAACTTCACGGAGCTGGTGATCGGAGGCCAGAAGCGGACCTGGTTCTATCGCATCTCGCCGCAGGGCATCGGCATCCTGCCGTCGGCGCGCACCGGCAACATCACCGTCACTGCGACCGCTGCGGTATGGACACCCGGCCATGCCTCCACGCGGATCAGGTTCGTCAATCGACAGATCCTGATCACCGGCTATGTCAGCCCGACCGTGGTCAATGCCACCGTGCAGGAAGCTCTGCCTGGCGCACAGGTGCTGACTTTCGCCACCGATCCGCGGCCGGTCTACAGCCCCGGCGACATCGTGATCGGTGCCACGTCGGGGTCGAAGGGCATCGTCACCACCGTGGCATTCACCGGACCAGGCGGCAACATCACCGTGCAACTGATCACGACCAACACCTCGGTCGTGCAGTTCACTCCATTCTCCGCTGGAACGGTGGTTGCCTTCACGACTGAGAATGTCGTTGGGCCCGGCGGCAGCATCTCTGCGGGTTCGGCCGGCGGCATCGTCGATCCCAACGTCGCCGTGACGTTCTGGGACGACGAGGTGATGAACTCGCTGCGCGGCTATCCGACATCGTGCTTCGCCGATCAGTTTCGTCTCGGTCTCTGCAACTTCCCGGCGCTCCCGAACGGTATCGGGTGGTCCTCGATCAATGCGCCGACCGATCTCTACATCGGCGGCCCGACCGTGCCGAACGGTGCGATATTCGAAACCGCGCCGGACAAGGTGCAGGTGCAGGATGTGGTCGCCGGGCCTGAGAGCTCCGAATTCGTGTTCTGCGATCACAAGATCTACTACATCAAGATCGACGCGCAAAACCCGCTGAAGCCTGGAAGTGTCAGCTTTCAGACGCTGTCGAGTGACGGCGCTGCGTCGGTGCAGCCGCGCGTCGCGCAGGATTTCATTTTCTACGTCAACGCCGGCGGCAATAGCGTGATGGCGGTCACCGCGCCGGGCGCCTACTATCGCCCGTTCAACACCAAGAACATGACGGATTTCCACTCGCATCTGTTCAGCAACATCGTGGCGCTGGCGGCGCCGAACGCCGATGGCACCTTCAACGAGCGCTATCTCTACGCGCTCAACGCCAATGGCACGATGGCGTGCGGTAAATACAACGCCAAGGACGGCCAGCTCAGTGATGAGATCGGATGGGGCCCGTGGTCCGGTAGAGGCACTGTCGCGTGGATTGCAGCGACCAATGCTGACGTGCTGTTCACGACGAACTATTTCAACGCCGCAAATGTCTGCGAGGTCCTCGACGATACGGTCTACATGGACGGCTCGGTGTTGGTGAACGCCGTCCCCATCGGCATGGCTGCGCCGCCCGGCAAGGGCCCGCTGTGGTGGATGGCAAATCAGAGCGTGTTCCTGATGGACCAGGGCACCCGCCCGATGGGGGTCTATCTGATCGATGGCAACGGCTTCATCATCCCGCAGAACAACGGCGGCGAGAATCTCCTGTCCGCGTCGCTGGTCGCCGGGCTGGTCTGGACCGGCATCGCCGAGCCGTTCGCGCCCGACGCGCCGTCGGGAGCCGACCAGCATCAGCGCATGGAGCTGCGGCAGTACTCCTATTTCGGCGCCTATGTCATCCATTCGACCGGGCTGCTGTTTGCATCGATCTTCTCCGGCAAGCAGACCCGCACCGGCCCCCTCGTCGGTTCGACCCAGAACACAAGTCGACGCCCGGCCTACAACATGGACGATGACACCACTTTGCCGCCCGTCCAGCGCGAGACCGTGGAGAAATGGACGCCGATCGGGAGTTCGTATGACCCGCGCGTGGCCGTGACATGGGATACGCCAGGTCCGATCCAGATCCTCGAATTTGCGATGGAAATCACGATATGATCGGAGCCGCATAATGCAGGCAGCAGGAGCAGCGGGCGGCACTTCGCTGATGTCGATCGGACTGTCGGCCTATTCGACCATCCTGCAAAGCGAGGGGGTGGCGAAGGCCGACGAATTCCAGGCCGCAAAGCTCGAGAGCGCGGCGACCTATGGCGAATTGAAGGCCGTGCAGACCGGCGGCCAGATGACGCGCCAGCTCAACCAGGTGTTGGGCAACATCGACGCGGTGCGCGCCGCCGCTCACGCCGATCCCAATTCGCCGACCGGCGCGGCATTCCGCGACGATCAGGAAAGCCTCGGCATTTCGCAGCGAACCACGACGGTTGACAGCATCCTGGCGCAGGCGACGCAGGACAGGAACGACGCCGCCTATTACAAATCCGCGGCGAGCGATGCGCTGTTCGCCGGCGAGGTATCGGCAGCGGCCGGCATCGCCAAGGGCATTGTCGGCGTGATCCCCGGATTTGGGGGTAAGGGCTGATGGTTGAACTCGCCACCGTCCCCGATCGCATCGTCACCTCGACGGCGCCGCAGTCCTCGGTCTCGCGGCAGGACATCATCGGCTCGACCAACCTGATGGCGAAGGCGATCGGCGACGTGGCCGACGCCTCGATGGATATTGCGACGCGGCAGGCCAAGGAACAAGCGGCCGAGGACCTGCAGAAACAGAAGGTGACGCTGAACGCCGACGGTTCGGTGTCGGTCGCCAACCCGGCCAATTCGATGATCTTCGGGGCGGCCGGCGATCATTATCGCGCCGCGGTGCAGGCCGGCACCATCGCACAGCACAGCAATGTCATCTCGCAGGAGATGAACGACCTGCACCAGAAATACCCGACCGATCCGGCCGCCTTCAAGACGGCGGCCGATGCGTGGAAGGCGCAGTACCTGCAGGACCACGGCGGCGGGCAGGTCGGGTTGGCCATCCAGCAGCAGGCCGAGTCCGTGCAGACCCAGCACGCGCTGGCGATCACCAACACCACGGCGCAGCTCGACGTCTCCAATCAGCAGAAGTCGATCCAGGCCAACATCGCCGACCAGAAGAACGTGCTGCAGGGCCTGGCGCGCCAGCCGGGCGGCACCGACACGCCGCAGTTCAAGTCAGCGGTCGACCAGATGGCCGCCTCCTATCAGGCGCTGACCACCAATCCGCTGTTCAAGATGCCGCAGGATCAAGCCGATCTTGAGGTGAAAAACTTCAAGAACCTGCTGCGCGGCGAGGCCACCGTCGCCCACATCGACGAAACCTTCAACAAGAAGGGCAAGGCCGAGGCGCAAGCCGCGCTGACCGAAACAATCCTGCAGAACCCGAACCTCGCCGAGGTCGACCGCACCAGGCTCTATGCGCAGGGCATGTCGCGGCTGGCCTATCTCACCGGCGACGCCAAGGCCACGATCGACGCCAACCGGCAGATCACGACCGAGATGGAAGCCGGGCTGGCCAAGGGTGTGATCAAACCAGAGGATCCGGCCGTAGGGCTCGCCATCCGGCGCGCGCGCGATATCGGCGATGCCGAGGGCGCGCAGCGGATCACGGCGGCCGCGGCGGTCAAGCAGCAGTTGCGCGGCGTGCAGAGCCTACCGGACGCGATTCGCGACGAGGTGCTTGGCAAGCCGGGCGGCGCGGTCAACACATCGCTACCGCCCGAGGCGCGGGGCCTGCTCGACACCATCGCCAGGACCGAGTCCGCCGGCCGCTACAATGTCCGGTACGGCGGCGCCACCGACAAGACGTTCCAGGATTTCACCGACCACCCGCGCGTGGCCGAGCCGATTACCTCTGGCCCCGATGTCGGCAAGACCAGCTCCGCAGCCGGCCGCTACCAGTTCATCGGCTCGACCTGGGACCAGCAGGCCAAAAAGCTCGGTTTGAAGGACTTTTCCCCGGCCAATCAGGACACGGCGGCGTGGGACCTTGCGCAAACCGAATACAAGACGCGCACCGGCAAGGACCTGCTGACCACGCTGAAGTCCGGCGACACCTCCGACGTGCTACCCAGCCTGTCCGGGCAATGGTCGAGCCTGCCGGGCGGGCGCCAGCCGGCCAAGCAGTTCAACGGCTTCACGCCCGAGCAGGTGCAGCAGAATCCGTTCCTGATCTCGGCCTATGTCCGGACCCTGTCGCACGATCCCGAGCTGCGCGTGCAGTCGGCCAAGCAGACCGCCGAGGCCGTCGGCAAGGCGCTTGACAACGGCATCCTGCCATCACCGCAGGCGGTCGCGGAGGTCAATCAGGCGGCCGTGCTATACCCCGACAAGATGGGGGCGGTGGCCGACACAATGAACGGTCGTCTTCAGGGCCAGAAGATCGCGCAGATCCCGCAGGAGCAGCAGGAGCAGATCGTCGAGAGCTACAAGCGCGCCACCGACGGCCAGGACGTGCACCACATCAACGTGGCGACCGCGGCGCTGGCCCAGGTCGAGGCCTCGAACAAGAACATGCGGGAACACCCGTATGACGAGGCGGCCCAGCGCGGCTGGACGCCACAGGCCGCCGCGATCGACCCCGCCGCCCCGCCGGAGGACATCACCAAGGCGATCGTGCAGCGAGCCGGCCTATCGGCGCGGATCGGCGCGCTCAATCACACCCCGAACCCGCCGCTGCTCGACAAGGACGAGATGCCCAAGCTGCAGGCCGCCCTGCAGGGTCCAAACGGGCCGGCGACGCTCGGCCTGATCGCCCAGGGACTGAAGCCGGAGGAGATGAACACCCTGCTCGGCGAGAAGGGCTTTGTCGATTCCGTCACCGGCATGATGTCGAGCAAGGATCCGGCCCGGATGACCTCGGCCATGGCCTTCGTCGACAAGCAATGGCGCGGCAATGCGGCCGATGCCGAGGCCAAGTTCGGCTCTGCGGCGGTGACACGGCTGCAGGCATGGCAGGCCCTGCGCGACAGTTTTGGCCCGGCGGAATTGGCGGAACGGCTGAACGCCTCCGACGATCCCTCGACGGTCAGGGCGCGCGAGGAGGCCAAGGATCAGGCCGAGAAGGAAGTGAAGGGACTAACCCCTTCGGATATGGCCTATAAGATGGGGACCGGTTGGCCCGGCATCGGCCGGCTGACCGGATCGACCCCGTCGGCGCCGTTCGACAGCATCAAAGGGGGAGAACTGGCGGCCGACTATCGGACCACATACACCGCGCTGCGGACCTATGGCGTCGACGCCGACAAGGCCTCCGAACTCTCCCTGCAGCGGCTTGGCGCGAGCTGGGGCGTATCGCCGACCGCCGGCAACCAGGTGATGAAGAGCCCGCCGGAGCGGTCCTATCCGGCCATTGCCGGGTCGCATGACTGGCTGCAGTCCGATCTGAACGATTGGGTGACGCGGCGCGCCGGGCCGCAGTTCACCGCAGGCCCCCGCACGCTGGAGACCGGCATCGGCGGGGTTGTGCAATCGCGCAACTGGCAGGTCGAGGGCATGATCTCCGACGGCCAGACCCAGGCCGAGATCGCCGCGGGTCGCCCGCCATCCTATCAGGTCGCGATCCGCAAGGGCGACGGCACGCTGCAGATCATGGGCAGCCGGATTGCTTTCGACCCCTCCGACCATATCGCCGCGCACGGCCAGCGCCTCGATCAGCGCCGGCAGGACATCAGTGCTGCTCGACCGGAGAACAACCCGGGGATGCCGCAGCCATGAGCGCGATCGACGTTCAGTCGGATGCCGCCTTCGGCCTCAACCCGGGGCAGGGTGCTGCACCACAGCCGCCAGAACCGGCCCCGACCGACGGCGGCGAGGCGGTGTTCGGCGCCGCATTCCGGCAGAGCAACAGCGTGGTGTCGGCCATGCAATACCTGCGGAACTCCGGCAATTACACGCCTGAACCCGACTACAATCCGGTTGACGACATCAAGGGCTGGAAGCAGCCGAACTATTTCCTCGATCACGGCGACAAGTTCGTGGGCTCGCAGTCGCACGCCGAAACCTACGCGATCAAGGATCAGATCGACCAGGAGGAGACCGATCGCCGCGCGCTCGCCGCCAACGGCAAGATTGGCTTCATCGCGTCCACCATGGCCGGCATGCTCGACCCCACCATGCTGCTCCCGGGCGGAGTCGGCGTGGATGCGGCGCGCGGCGGGCTGTCCTTCACCAAGGCCGCGATCGAGACCGGTAAGGCCGGGCTGATGGCGACCACGGCGCAAGAGGCGTTGCTGCATGGCACCCAGCAGACCCGGACATTCGAGGAATCGGCGCTGAACGTGGCGAGCGGCACGCTGCTGACCGCGCTGATCGGCGGCGGGGCGGCGGCGCTGATGGGGCCGGCCGAGCGCGCTGTTGTCGAGGCTGCATTGGTCCGCGACCGCGCCGAGATGAACGCGCATGCGGGGAATCCGGGGACGGGGGAAATTCCTCCTGGGACTCCAGCAGAATTGAATTTGCTGCATGGATATCATGGCGACGTCGGCTTTTCAGGTTTCAAGCCGCTTGATCAGGTCGACAATACGGTGCGCTACGATGGTGGTGGCGGCGTCTTTGGTAACGCGACGTATTTGGACCCGAGCGGAAAATGGATCGCTGGAGATAATGGCGCGCTTGGTCTGAATGCCGCAGTGCGCGTGAAAGCCAAGTTCGAAAATCTATTCGTCCTGACTCCGAACAATGCACAGGCGCTTGAAAGCTCGATCGGGAAAAGTGCCCTACAAAAGGGAACAGACATTGCGGAAGCCCTGAAAGCAAAGGGATATGATGGGATTCAGGTCAAGGGATTCGATGCCCTTGCGCGGGCCGATATGGATCGTTTTGTCTCTAGCTTCGGGACCAGGAACGTAGAAGGTGATAAATATCCGAATATAGACACTGCGATATTGCAGGACCAAGTGGCGGCCTTTCGACCGGAAAAATCTCTCGAGGTTGTGGGCAAGGTCGATATGCCGTCGCGACCTCCTATCGAGGCTACAGAGGCCGATCGGGAGGCTTATTTCAAGCAGCAGCGCTCTGCCCTTGATGCCGAACGAGGGTTTCTGTCCGGGTCTCAAGCATCAACCGGAACAGGCTACGCAATCGCCGCAGGCGCCGCCGCGACCGATACCCGCCAGCTCGAGCTGGTGCCGTTCGGCCTGAACCAGATCCCGGGCGTTGCGCGTGTGGTGGAGAAGACCTCGCCGATGCAGCGGGTGTTTGGCGCCGACAGTCCGACCGCGCGGCGCGCCGGTGCCGACCTCGCCGAGACGTCGCTGCTGTTCAAGGAGAATCTTGAGGGCAAGCCGACGGTCATGGGCGGCGGCCCGGCGCTAGATCGCGAGGCTAGGCTGATGATCCATCAGGGGCAGGTCGCGACCGGAGACGACCTATCGCGGTTGTTCTCGGATTACCGTTTCGGCGAGCAGAAATTTGCCCCGCGGACGCGCGCGCTGTTCGAGGGCGCGACCGGCCGCGCCGACGGCAAGATGTCGTTCGACGAGTTCAAGGAGGAGGTGACGGACGCGCTGCGCAACGGCGACCAGCACGAAATCCCGCAGGTCCAGCAGGCCGCGCAACTGATCCGCCAGAAGATCTTCGAGCCGCTGAAAAAGCGCGCGATCGAGAACGGATTGTTGCCGGAGGACGTCGACGTGAAGACGGCCGACAGTTACGTGCAGCGGCTCTACAACAAGCAGGCCATCGCGGCGAAGCGGCCGGAATTTGTGAACCGGGTCACGGATTGGCTGCAGGCCGACCAGCAGGCCAAGGCCGAGGCGCAGACCAAGATCGGCGCCTATCACGGCGCGCTGCAGGTCGCCAAGGACCAGATCGACAAGATCAACGGCAGGATCGCCAAACTGGAGACCGACGCCGACGTGATCGCGGCACGGCAGGAGGAAACCACCCGGATCAACAAGGCCGCCAACCGCCGCGCCGAGAAGATGCGGACCTCGGCCGATCAGGAGAACCTGCCGCTGCAGAACGCGCAGGGCGGGGCAGTGTTCGAGACACTGGCGCGCAACCGGGGCAACCTGCTGGCGGATCGTGCCTCGGCCAAGCTTGCTGAGATCGAATCGCTCGAGCAGAAGCTCGCCACCGAGACCGCCAACCACGACAGCATGCGGGCCAAGCTGGAGGACGAGATCGGGAAATGGGAGGGCAAGTCGAGCAAGGAGGCCAAGGCGGCGTTGAAGGCGCGGGCTGACGCGGAGACCGCCCGGAGCGCCGCGATCGCGTCCGGCACCTCCAAGAGCAAGGGCGAGCGGCTGGGCAGCGCCGACAAGGCAGTGGACCGCGCCGTCGCGCGTATCCTCGAATCCGACCGGGATCTACCGAGGCAGGAGCTTGCCAGCCGCGCGCAGGAGATCACCGACCGCATCATCGGCTCACCCGACGGGCGGCTGCCCTACGATCTCGGCATGGAGCACGGGACGGCCTTCGGCGGCTCCGGCGAGGCCCCGCGCGGCGCGCTGGCGGCCCGGGAGTTCAACATCCCGGACCACACCATCAAGGATTTTTTGGAGAACGATGTCGAGCACATCATCGCCACCCACCTCAAGACCATGGTCCCAGACGTGCTGCTGACGGAGAAGTTCGGCGACACCAAGATGACCGAGACGTTCCGCAAGATCAACGACGAGTACGCGGCGCTGGTCGATGCGGCCAAGTCCGAGAAGGAACGGACCCGGCTGGAGAAGGAGCGCCAAGGCGTGATCGACGACCTCGCCGCGATCCGCGACCGCATCCGCGGCACCTACGGCATTTCCTCCGACCTGCCGATGCGCAACACGGCGCGCGCGCTCAACGTGCTGAAGAACTACAACGTGCTGACCTCGATGGGCTCGGCCGCGCTGTCATCGCTGCCGGACATGGCGGGCTCGGTGCTTCGGCACGGCCTGACCGCGACCTTCAACGATGCCTGGGTGCCGTTCTTCAACATGCTGACCCGGCAATCCGATGTCTGGCAGGCGGCGGCGCGCGAGTACCGCGCCATGGGCATCGCGGTGGAATCGGTGTTGGCCTCGCGCCACCATGCTCTGACCGACACGCTGGACACCTATCATCCACAATCGCGGGTCGAGCGCACCATGCAGTGGGCAACCGGCAAGTTCCAGTTCGTCAACATGCTGGCGCCGTGGACCGACTTTGCCAAAATCAACGCCTCGATGGTGGCTGGATCGGAAATCCTGCGCGCGGCAAAGGCATCGGCAGAAGGTGGCGCAACGGCGCGCCAGCTTCGCAATCTCGGCGAATCCTCGATCGAGCCGCACATGGCCGCGCGGATTGCGAAAGCCTTCGAAACCGGCGGCGAAATCCGCGATGGCGTGCACCTGCCGAATACCGCTGATTGGGCCGATACCGAGGCGCGACGGGTGTTCGAGGGAGCGGTCGCACGCGACGTGGATATCTCCGTGGTGACGCCGGGACAGGAAAAGCCGCTCTGGATGTCGCATCCAATCCTTGGCGTCATCGGGCAGTTCAAGAGCTTCACGGCCGCCGCCACCGAGCGCGTGCTGATTTCCAACCTGCAGCGCCGTGACGCCCAGGTGCTGCAGGGCATGCTGTTCTCGATGGGACTCGGCATGCTGAGCTACAAGATCAACAGCCTCACCGGCGGCCAGCCGACCAGTGACAAGCCGCAGGATTGGGTCAAGGAGGCGATCAGCCGAGGTAATCTCTTGGGCTGGTTCGAGGAGGCAAACGCTTTGGCCTCCAAGGCGACCCGTGGCGGGGTGGACATCTACCGCATGATCGGAGCGGACAAGCCGCTGTCGCGCTACGCCAGCCGCTCGGCGATGGATCAGATCCTGGGCCCGACAGCCGGCAAGATCGGCGGCATCATCCAAGGCGTGCAGGCCGCGACCCGGCCATCGGAATGGAACGAGGGCGACAGCAAGGCGATCCGCCGGCTCGTCGCGGGCCAGAACGTTTGGTATCTCAGAAGGCTTTTTGATCAGGTCGAGGCCTCCGGGAACAGCGCGTTCGGCATCCCGATGAAGGCCAAGCCGGAGAACAGATAGGGCGGTGCGTTGCCCGTCTAGGCGCTGCTGGCCCAAATCCGGCCATGAGCACCCTTCGCAGCCTGATCCTCGCCCTCGTCATAGCCTCCGGGCTTGCCCAGGCCTTGGCGCAGACCCCGCCACCCGTTCCGGCGCTGCCGGACACTGAGCGGCGGGTCGCCTATAGCATCTCGACCTCGACCTGCGGCTGCGCGGTCAGCTTTCAGCTCTACGGCGACTCCACCGATTACGCGAACTGGATCGAGGTGTTCGTCAACGGCGTGCTGATCCCCCAGGCCGGCAACTGGACGCTGTCGAGCCCAAGCGGCCCGCTGGCGAGCCTGCCGCGTCCGATCACCGATGCGGTGCTGACCTTTGCGGCAAACCAGACCGGAACGGTGCAGATCGTCGGTGCGCGCCGGCCGCGCCGGACCACGCAGTTCCAGGAAAGCCAGCCGGTCCCGACCCGGAATTTCAACCAGACCTTTTCCGATATCATCGCGACGCTGCGCGAGCTCTGGGACAAGACCAACGACGTCACTGGCCGATCGGTGCGGACCCCGCCCGGTGAGACGCTGGCCCTGTTGCCGGTACTGGCCAATCGCCTGAACCAGGGCGCGTGTTTCGACAACGGCGGCAACCTGGCGCCCTGCGTCAGCGTGCCGTCATCGACCTTGATCGCAGGCAACGGCATCGCCCTGGCGGGCACCAACCCGACCACGATCACGAACAACATCCAGGCCGGGTCCGGCATTACGCTGACCGGCACCAACCCGATCGTGATTTCGTCACTGGCGGGCACCGGCGATCCGGATTCGATCACGAACTGCTCAATCGCGGCCTCGGTATCGGCCAACGCGCTCACCGTCGCACTGAAGACGCAGGCCGGCGTTGACCCCACCCCGACGATTCCCTGCTCGATCTCTTTCCGCAGCCCGACCGCGAGCACTGGCACCTATACCAACGTCTCGGTTACCGGGGCCGTCTCCTTCTCCACCGGCGTGTCCGGCAGCACGTTCGGCGCGCTGAATGCGACGCCGTTCCGGCTGTGGGTGACCGCATGGAATAACGGCGGCGCGGTGTCGCTCGGGGTCGGCAAGCAGGCGACGTCCACGGCCGTCCTACCGATCGACGAGACCTCGTTTCCGGCCAGTGGCGTTTGCAGCGCCTGCACCACGGCCACGACCGCCGGCCTGATCTACACCACCGCCGGATTGTCGGCGACACCGATCCGGATCCTCGGCTATCTGGATTGGGCCACCGGCCTGACCACCGCCGGGGTCTGGAATGTCGGGCCGACCAAGATCCAGATGTTCGGCCGCGGCATCAAGAAGCCAGGAGAGGTGGTGCAGGCCAGCACAGTCAACTTTGCCGCCCTCAGCGGATCGAGCACGACAAGTCTGACCCTGGTCAACACCAACGTCGCGGCATCGATCACGCCGACCAGTGCCGTCAATTCCATCGCATGGGCATTCGCGATCGAGACCACGATCAACACCAATGCGACACTGATCACCTTACAGATGACGCGCGGCGGGGTCGGCGTCGGCTCGCCGATACCGGGGGCGTTCGGATCGACGGGCGGAACGAACTACGTCAGCGAAGTCAATTTCTTCGGCACCGACCTGCCGGGTTCGACCGGCCCGCTGACCTATACCGTGGGCGCCAAGAGTTCGAACGGAAACAGCGTGTTCTGGAATGACACCAACGGCGGCGGATCGATCACGCTATTGGAGATTCAGAACTGATGTCGCGCCTTCTCGCCGCAATCCTTCTTGCCATCACCCTGATCGTTCCGGCCTTCGGCCAGGGCGTCGGCTCCGGCGGCAGCGCACCGCCGAACCTCTACGCCGCGCCGGGCAATGGCGAATCCGCTCGCTTCACCAGCACATCGGGTCTCACTCTCAGTTCGGCGGCGCTCACCGCCAATACCTTCGTCCAGATCATCGTGGGGCAATCGCTCGGCGGCAGCCACGTCCAGGGCAACTACGTCGCGACGCAGGATTGCCGCGTTGTCAACCTGACCGGCGACCGTAAGATCTACCTGGACAATACGGGTCAGGAAGAACCCGGATCGACGTTCAGCCCGCGCGGATATCAGGGCTGGCCGATCTACAGTTCGATGTGGGCCAAGGAGTGCGATCTCCTGATCGCGGGCGGCAAGTTCGACCGCGTCATCACCATCAATCCATCGTCCGCCGGCCAGCCGATTGCGAGCTTCATGCCGAACGGCCAGCTCGGGTACCTGCTGCCGCTAGCCTTCTTCACGTTGAACGAACTCGGGATCAAGCCCAGCCGAGTCAACGCCATCATCATGATGGAGGGCGAGAGCGACGGCATCAATGGCACCTCGCAGGCGAACTATCAGGCGGCGATGGGGCAATGGTTCACGATCGCGGCCAACTTCGGCTTCGTTGGCAAATGGATCGTGCCGCTGGAATCCTATGCCTATGGCTGCACCTCGGCGACGATCCGGGCCGCACAGGCTGCGGTGGTCAACGGCACCACAATCATTCAGGGTCCGGACTTCGACACGTTGGTGGGCGCCGGCAACCGATACGCCGAAGTCGCGCCGGCGGGATGCGCCGTGAACTCGCTCGTTCACCCCAATGCGGCCGGCCGGGACGCCATGATGGCGCTGCTAAAAGCCACGATCTACGCAAATTTCTGAGGAGTTCGACATGAAACGCAGTCTCGTTGCCCTGCTGGCCACCTGCCTCGCTACGCCCGCGCTGGCCCAAGCGCCGCCGTTCACCTATCCGCAGACCATCGGCACGAGTTCGGCATCGATCCTTCCCGCGGATAACTCGCGCAAGAAGCTGATCTTCCACAATCCGAACGACGCCGCCAAGATCGCAGTCTGCCCGGTCGGCCCGAACCGGCTCGCAAACTCGAGCGCGGCGCTGATTGTCGCCGTGATCAACGGCGCCGGATGCCTGACGTTACTGCCTTACCAGACCCAGGAGGTTACTGGCAGCGTGACGGGCGGCCAGCAGGGCGCCATCGGTTCGGCATGGGTCGGCATCGCCTCGGCGCCCGGCTCGGCCATCACTATCTACGAGTTCCAGTGATGATTCGCCGTCTCGCACTTGCCGGGCTGGTCGCGCTCTTTCCTGCGGTTGCCTCGGCCCAATTCGCCATCATCGGCCCGACACAGCCCACGGCCGATAACGGCGACCGCCTGGCCACCACGGCATGGGTCAACAATTTCTTCGCGGGTGGCATCCCGCTGGCTAATGGGAAAGTATTCATCGGGTCGGTCGGCGGCGTTGCGGTTGGGCAAACTCCATCCGGAGATTGGACTATCAGCAATACGGGTGTCGCAACGCTAGCGACGGTTAACGGCAATGTCGGAACGTTTGGCTCGGCGACGCAGTGCATCACGACGACGCAGAACGCAAAAGGTTTGACTACGGCGATCTCGGCCGCGACCTGCACGCCTGCTATCAGCAGCATCACCGGCCTCGGCACCGGCGTGGCAACCGCGCTCGGCGTCGCCACCAATGGGGCCGGCGGCATCCCGGTCCCGGCCGCTGCAGGCACCAACGGGCAGGTGTTCGTTGGCGTGACTGCCGCGCCGCCGGCCTGGGCTACGATGTCCGGCGATTGCACGATCACGAATGCCGGCGTGGTGACATGCGGCACGCAGGGGACGTTCACGCCCACTGTGTCGTTCGGCGGCGCCTCGGTGGGCATCACCTATGGCACACAGGCCGGCAAGTATACCAAGATCGGGAACGTGGTAAATTATGCTATCCTTATCGTATTGACATCAAAGGGTTCGAGCGTAGGCGCCGCATCGATCGACGGCCTTCCGTTCACATCGTCGACATTCAATGGCGTGACGGCTGCGGTGCAGACCAACAACATGGCAGCAGGCACCACGACGGCATTGCAAGGTCAGGTTGCCGCGTCCGTCACTTCGGCGACCCTGTCAAAATATGCCGCTGGCGTAAATACCCAATTGGCGGACACCGATTTTACGAATACCTCGGTGGTCCGCATCGCAGGCATCTATTTTACCCCCTAATCGGAGAACCCATGCGCCTCATTCTTGCAAGCCTCTGCCTCATGTTCGTATCGACTCTCTGTTTCGCCCAGCAATACCCGACAGTGACGGGAGGCGGTATCCCACTCATCCTCGGCACCACCGCGGCTCCTGCATTTTGCGATAACGTCGGCGTGCATGCCGGCGTGACGGTCTGCATCGACCAGCAGGGTGTGCTTGGGAATGGCACGATCATCGGGCGCTACACGGACGGCGGCGGTGGGGGGCCTGGCCTTGGCCAGACGCCAACCTTTCTACGACTTGCAAACGGCCGCGGTTCTCCGACTGCTCCTATCGCAAACCAGCCGGGAGACTTCGTCGGTGAAATTCGCGGCGAATACACGATCAATGATGCGTCGGGAAACGCCTACCAGACCGCGAGCGGCTGCACGATCGATTTCCTCGTAGGCTGGACCACGCACCCACCGCTCGGGCATCAGGCGGACGGGACAAACTCCGTTCCCGGCAACATGCGATTTCGCTGCTCGGCTGATGGCAACCAGGTTCCGCTTCCGATCCTGTACCTGCAGCAATCGGTCTCCAAGGACGCCAAGAATTTCATGGTGCTATGGAACGCGAACGAGGGCGGGGACATCCAGATTCAGGCCGTGACCAGCGGGATAAACGCGCTGCCGGCCGGTCTCAACATCACCACCAATTATGGCGGCACGGTCAAGATCAATGGCGTGGATGTAATGGCGAAGATCGCCGCACTTGAAGCCAAACAGGCCGCGCACGGCTGGTGAGCAGCCTCAGTCCCTGAAGCATTCCGGGCTGGTGAGCCGCAGCTCTGGCGAGGTCAAAGCCACGCCCCGGATTGCCGCGCACAGCGTCGCGCCGGCCTCAACGCGCTGGGGCTGGACCCGCGGCGCACTAGGCCGGAAGTAGGTCACGGCGAGCGCTGCCGCGCAGAACAGACCGAGCAGTACCGGGATGCCACGCATGGGAACGCCTCCAAATAAGCGCGCAACCTAGCGCCACAACCTGACGTCGTAAAGTGCCTCGCTGACGGTGCGTTGTCCCGGTTCCATGCGCGCGCCATGGTCGTCCCAGCATCACTCTGAGAGGGCCACATGAACCTACCCACGCAACATCAGGTCGCCGTAGCCAGCTCGGCCCTAGCCGTGTCCGCCACGTCCGTTATCGCCACGCTCGGTTTCGTCCATTTGCTGAACCCCGCAGACGCGGCCAATGCGACGGCTGCCGTCAGCCAGATCGGCGATGGTCTTGCCAAGATCTTGGCCGGATCCGGGACACTCATCACGATCGGAACTGGCGTCTTCATGACGATCAAATCCAGTCCCCTCGCAAGCCTATTCCGGGCAAGCAAGACGATCGCGGCTGACCCAGGGCTCACCGAGCAGGTCAAGGCCGCGACGCTCGCCGACAAGGCCCCTCTGGTCATCTTGACCGACAAGCTTCCGGAAGTGGCACGAATCCCCACCACGAACGACGAGGCAGGCCGAGCGCTGGCGAAAGCCGTTCCGAGCGATACCGTCCAGCCGGTCGGGTCCAACATCACAATGTCAAAGGCAATCTGACATGCGCAAGATCATCCTCGCCATGACTCTCTCCCTCGCGCTCGCCGGCTGCGCACAGCTGCAGGCCATCACGGGTGGCATCTCGCTCGCGACGGCCTCTGTCGCCAACCCGGTCACTCCGACCAAGGAAGGCGAGATCGAACTTGCGCTGAACTCGGCCGTTCAGGTGCTGATCACCTACAAGCGCGCCTGCCTCGCGGGAAGCGCTGACAAGAACTGCAGGGACAACATCCGGCAGATCCAGGCCTATACCCGCCAGATCAAGCCGATGGTCGCGCAACTTCGCGGCTTCGTCGACAACAACGATCAGGTCAACGCGGTCGTGGTCTACAACCAGTTGACGACCCTCTACACCAACATGAAGGCCGCGGCTGCAAGCCTCGGTGTCAGCATCGGGAGCGCAGCATGAATCCGGAAATCTTCGACCTCATCGAAAAGGGGCTCACCCTTCTCCCGCTTCTCGTCGACGCCGGGATCAACATCACGACCAAGGTTGAACAGCTCCTTGCGCTGAACAAGGCGGCGGCGGGCGGCACCCCGATCTCTGCGGCCGACCTCGCGAAGATCCGCGCCGACTTCGACTCCGACCTCGACGACTTCAATACGCCGATCGCGTAGCGCGTAAAAACAGCGGACCGCTGCCCTGGTCGAAACAGAGCAACGGCCCTGACCGCCAATCAACCCATGGAAGGGGTCGACCGATGGCTGACGACAACACAACCACGGGTTTCAGACCTGACAATGTTCGAAATCGCACACTTTCCGGTAAATTTTAATGTCACTGGACAAGGTTCCGGAGGGCCTGACCGACGTGCAGCGGGCCTTTTGGGTCGGAATGACCGACCAGCGCGTCGCGAATATGTGGGAGGCGGCCGAATTCATCGCCGACCTGTCGCCAGACGCCAAGGGATGGCTGCGCCGCGCCGACAAGGAGAAGATCGAAGAACTGGAATCGACCCTTCAATTTTACAACAACGCCAACATCGTCCGCAAATTTCTCATGATCGCCGGCGGCACCATCGTCGGAGCCATCATCGCGATCTCGACGGCATGGGACTGGCTGTCGAAAATCTTCATCGTGAAGATCAAATAGGTGGACGGCTGGCTGCATTGGCTGGTGGTCTATCCAACAGTGGTTGGCCTCATCGCAGCGGCGGCATGGTGGGGCGAGCGTGACGACTGGCGCCGGCAATTCCAACGGATGGACGTTCGACACGCTCTACATCCATGTGATGGAGATATCGAAAGCGGCGAAGGAGGGTGTCAACGCTGCGATGGCATCGGCCGAGAAAGCCATCCTGAAAGCCGAGACAGCGACTGAAAAACGCTTCGACTCGGTGAACGAGTTCCGTCAGGCGATGCGCGATCAGCAGGAGAACTTCGCCAACAAGTCCGAGACGAATATGCGCCTCGATGAATTGGCGAAGCGTCTAGAAAACGTCACGGACGACATGAAGACATCCGGCGGCAGAACGTCAGGCTTGCTGATGGCTGCGCTGCTTGGCGGGTGGGCGATCACAACGGCGATCGCGGTCGTCGCGATATTCTGGAGACACTGACATGCGAGTCGACGTCTATCACTATGTCTCATGGGACGACCCGCCGCCATGGGCAAAACGACTGCAAGATCAAGGCGAGGTCATCATCACAGAACTGGATACCATCATGACCGACATCACCAAACTACAGGCCGTTGCTGCCCGGCTCCAGACCAGTGACACCGCGGCCCTTGCCGCGCTTCAGGCGCTCAAGGATCAGAACACCGCGCTCGCCGCGCAGCTCGCGGCGGTCCAGACCGGGGACCCGACTACGCAAGCGCAGATCGACGCCGTGGTGGCCGAACTCACCGACACCGCCGACAAGGTCGATGCTGCGGTCACGGCGAACCCGGCGACGCCGAACCTTAAATGAACCTCAGCAGGGGCCGTGGCGCACGCTGCGGCCCTCAGCCTGAAAGGACACCAAATGGCGACATGGCCCAAGAACGAGAGCGCGACCGGCCGCGGCTTCACGCAGGGCTCGGAGTCCTACAACGCGGCTGACGTCGCCCGGATGCTGCTGGAGGACGAGCGGCGCGCAGCGGTGAAACGATCAAAGGTGGAAAATGACACTGTTCAACGCGATTGATCTCGGTGCGCTTTTGCTCGGCATCGTTCTTCTGATCAAGGCCTATATGATGGATTCCACCTCGTCCTTTGAGGGTGGGTCGTTCCTCAATGAGATGTTTCTTGGGATCGTCGGCGGAGCGCTATTCGTCGGGTCTCTTCTGGCCAAGCTCATTGAACTGTTCTTCAGGTGAGATACGTGAGAACGCTGCAGGCGATAGCCGAGAAAATGCGAGACAGCGATATCGACCAAGGACATGCCGGGGCCGATGTCCAGTGGGGCAGGTACGAGGTGTTGGCGAGGGTCGCAGTGGAAGACCTCAAAGCTCGCCTGATCGGGACGCCTTGCGAGGCGGCGCTTGACTCGATCCTCGAGGGCAAGTCATGACCGAACCTAAGCCAGTCACATTCGTCCGCTGGCTGATGATCCTGGGCGCTATCATTCTGTCACCGCTCTACGGCCTGTGGATTGCCGGCGGGGCGGTCTGCGATGCGAGGGAGAGGAGGCGGCGTTTGCCGTCATAGCTCAACAAGGCAAAATGGCTTCGCCGTCCGGGTTTATGTAGACTGCCTGGGGTAGAACGTGATTCACGAAACCATCCTCGCTAATTCGAACGAACCCGGTGCCAAAGATCATCGCGTCCGTATTCGCTTTTGCGGTCTCGCGGCGAATAATGCGAAGTTGACGATAGTACCATTTCCATGTGGCGCGGTTCATTCTCTCGTCCCTATCTCACCGTCAAGGTCACTCCCGGTCATCGCCGGCCGCCGCACCAAGTTGGTAGATAGGCCCGATCTCTGGTATATTGCGCAACAGGACATCGCGATACTCTCCCCGCGTAAAGATCACCAACCCGTGTTCGGTATCCTCGATCCATGCGAGGGCGCCTCCCATCCCCGCCTTGTGCATCGCCTCCCAATAGATTTTGCCGGCTTTGATGAAATCGTCGCCGAGCTTCTGTAGATCTGTCATCTTGAAGTTTAGGTCTTTCCTCGGAAGGCTCATGTCAATTCCTCTGATGTGATGTTAACGCTGTGCTCTGCGGGTTTCCTTGTTGCGCTCGTCGAAACGCATCGCGATTCCGCATAATCGGATGTGATCGATGATCGACGGTCTCCAATCATCATCGGCGTTGGCCGGCTTATCGATCCCTGGCATTGGCTTCACCCACGCAGCGCTAAAGGCTTTCCAGCAGGGGTCGCAATAAAACTTTGGACTGACGCGGAGCGGCGGCTGCCATGTGAACGGCACCATTGCAGACCAGTCAGCCATGTTCTCGCAGTGGTGATATTCGCAGCGCGGAGCCAGCCTGCAACAGAGAACACGAGGAGCGATCCTCTTTACCTCCGCGTCTGTCCAGATCGCTTGCCGTCTCATTTCTTTATCTGCTGATTATCGCCGTCCGCCGCCTCGATGGCGGCCTTCCAATCAGAAGTGTAGCGCAGCGCTTCTATGATCGTCTGCACGTCCAATTCGGTCAGGACATATCCGACACCAGGAGTATCAAACTTCTGGTGGACTTCGATCTTGTTCGCAAGCTCTGCGTAGCGACATGACATTCGTTTACTACCTATCAATGCCGATTTTCTTCGTAGGCCGCGCGTCCGGCATCCGTGATCCGGCAAGAAATGTCGAGATACCCCTTGCGCTGCAAGGCTGTGCGTGTGCCGCCCCAACCACCCCATGCTGATTGGCCATGGATGTGGAACGTTGGGTTATCGTGCTTCACGGCGCTCTCAAGCACTTTGAATTGAGGCTCCGATAGCTTGCCCATCTGATGTTCCTTTTCGACGCGATAACAAAAGTGGCCGGGCTTTCCACTGGCGCTCTCCCTCGATGGTAGTCCCGCGGAGCCCCGCGGCGTCCCATTGATCCATCACCTGAGCTACCGGCTTGCGCCGGGCTGGAATCGAACCAGCGCCTCCTGAGTACTCACCCGTTTCGTCTGCCTCCGCCGGCTAGCGGCTCCGCCCCGAGATTCATAAGACCGGCGAAACTGTCGGGAGCGCGCCCCGCCGGAATAAGTCGCCTGACGATGTGAAGGGGGCCTTCAGCCTTCACCACGCAGCCCCATCCCCTACAGCCATATTCGCGCCACCGGCCCCGATCTGGAAGCACCCGCCCACATGGCAGAAGCATAGCGGTTCGGTGAGTGAAGTTGGGAACATCGTCAGGCTTTCATTATCTTGCCGATTACGAAACTGCCTTGAGCTCCACGACCTTCGTGCCGCCTTCCCGCAAAAATTCGGGATGCTGTTTCTTCATGTGCGTGGCCATGTTGGAGAACGTCCGCGAGCAGCAGGGGCACGTTCCGGCCGAGGCTCGCTTTTTGAGCTTGACGTTCGCAGCTTCGGCCTTCTGTGCCCGCGCCAGTTGGGCATTGGCGGTCGCCCAAGCTTCGGCCTTCTCCTGCTCAAGCCGAGCTTGATCCTGCTTCAGTCGATCACGCTCGCGGCGCAGCTTGTCGGCCTCTGTTTCCCTCCAAACGACCGAATGGCCGTGGGGGCAATAGATCGTATGCCCGGACTTTCGGGCTGCGCTCAGGAGTTCCGCAGGCAGTGCAAACGGAGTGCCACACCAACAAGTTGTCTCCTCCAAGGTGACAGTGCATGCAGTCATCAAAATCTCTCCTTGCGGCTTCCTGCGGTTCAAACTCAAATCGGTGACTGACGCGGGCCTTGATTTCGTTGGCCTGTCCCGAGACAGGGCGTTAACAATTGCATTGGCTATCATCCTTGCAGAGCCCGTTGCAGCGCGTGCCATCGGCCATCTCTCGTTGGCTCTTCTCGTGGCGGGTCTCGCACCCCGCCACTTGGATGTCCCAGCCCTTGCCGGTGCGGTCCTCGTCCTTGTCGATCAGCTCATAGCGAACGGGACCAGAACGCGGCCGTGTCAATTGCGCGTCAGAGTCAGAACAGGTTCGACTTTTGTTCATGCAAGTTGCTCCAAGTTCATAAGAGGAAATGGCCGGATTTGTTGGCCTTTTGCGATTGTGCAGCGTAGCGAAAGTCCCCCCGGACGGGTCTTTATCTCATTCTAACTCATTGATTTTCTTCAGTTCTAAAATTGGGCTGCGTCAGAGGCGTGTCAAACACGCCGTCGATGATCGCGTCATCCTGCATTGCGTGGCCGTAGGTCGAGAGCAGCACCGCGGCTGACATGCCAATCATCTCGCCGATCGTCTTCACGTCAACGCCATCGCGCAGAAGCTTAGTCGCGATCCCGTGCCGGCAGGAATGGAATGTGAGCCGGGTAAAGCCTGGCGAGGCGGCTGCGGCCGCGGCGATCACAGCGTCCCAGGAGCGCCGCAGGCTCGACTCCGACCGTCCGAAGGGCTTCGCATCCCGCGGCAGGTTTGCCAGTGCCACGAGCAGCCGCTGGGGCATCCGCGGCAGTCGCTGGAATCGCATCTTGGTCTCGCGGATCAGCACGACGCGGTTTTGGAAATCGATATCGACCCACTCCAGCCGGCGGGCCTCGGAGATCCGGCAGCCGGTCGAGAACATGAACAGGGCGAGGGCGGCCATCTCCGGGTCGGCATGAGCGCAGAACTCGTCCAGCCAAGTCAGCAGGATCGGCTTCTTGATCTTGCGGTCGACCTTGAATCTCTTCTTCACCTTGATCGGCGGGCACAGCTCGAGCTCGGCGCAATGATTGATGACCGCCTGCGTTGGCGTGATCACTTGGCGGTTGCGGGTCGCGCCGCTGTCATTCGGGTGCATTTCGATCGCCGATTGTTTGATGGCACCGGCCTTGATGTCCTTGACCAGCGTGTTCTTCCAGTAATCTTCGATGCGCCGGAGGTAGCGCTCCGACCTCTTGTTTGTCACCTTGCTAGCAGCGCGATACAGAATGGCGGCCTTCGCGAAGGTCAGGACTGCCGAGGGGCCATCGAGATCACATTTCCACTGCTCGGTTTCTTTCTCGGCTGCAATTCTCTCCGCCCGGACTTTGTCCGTTGTTTCCGTAGAGCCTCGTAATCGCCGGCCGGCAACTGTCCCGCGGTAGCTGTAGATTTTACTGCCCTTGCGGCGGTAGACCTTGACGGGCATCGCTTCGCCTCCATGATCCTCAGCACATCGGCCTGAGTAAGCCTCATCCCGCGGTTCCTGCCAAGGCATGCATTGAGCGCCCTGGCAATCTCACGCACAGATCTTTCGGACCAGCCGGTCTGTTCGGCGAGTTCTTTTGGTGTGATCGTTTCGGGGATGATCGGCATCAGTCATCCTTCTCCGGCACGCCCATGCGCCGGATCAGCTCCGCGTCGGTGACGTAGAGTGTGTCCTTGGTGTCATGGTCGATCGTGTCGGTCATCAGCGATAGCGATAGTAGCCCATGTCTCGGTCAAGCTGCTCGTGCGCTTCCTCGCGCTGTTGCTGGTAGCAATCCTGAGCCTCGCGAGCGCACTCCCGCTTTCCGCAATGGTCAAGCGGATCAGAGTCGGCATAGACGCCAAGCTCCTCGCCGCAGTTGAAGCAATGTCGCATCTTCGCAATTTTGGCCATTGTTTATCCTTTCAGTTCGTTAGTGCTGCGCGCGTAGCTCGGCGGCTCCGCTCGGGATCGACGATATCCCAATCCGCAAGCGTCATACATTCTTCGCAAACCGCTTCATCGCCGACCGGATGCCCGTTCTCTTCGGGAAACGTCTCATAACTGCAACGTGAGCAATAGGTGCCAGATCCGGCACGCAGCCAATCAGCCGACGTCGGATTCTCTAATCCATCCCAGACCGGCTTTCGCTCTGCGACGACTTCCATCGTGCAGCCCTCACATTCTCCGCAAGGGGTATCTTCTTCGCATTCAAAATCACAATTTTCGGCGCGGAAGACACGTTCGGCCTTTTCGGCTGTTCGGGCGACAATGTGTTGCCAGTTAAACTCTCCTGGCGTTCCTACGGCCCACGCCGGGATCACCTCGGCGGGTTTGGCGACCGCACCGGCGGTTGGAAGTTTTGCAGCCGCAGCCACCGCCGCAACTCCGATCAGAACATCGCGTCTGTTGATCATGTGCTTTAACCCGAGGTTAGAGGTGTAGGTTGAGGCGTCCTGATCGCGTGAGAGATGTCACGGACGCGCTCGTAAAGCCCATCGCTTCCGCCCGGCTTGAACTTCTCTTTGATGGTGGACCAGTCAGCGAGCGGCTCGATCTTCTCCGCGCACGCGACAGCGTCGTCCATGCTGGCGAAATCCGGCGCGATTTTAAGGCCGGTCGGTGCATGCGTCAGGCGTCCACGCATCTCCCTCTCGACCTCATGAACGGCGAACGGTCCACGACGCCACGCCTCGACCGGAATACGCTCGTCGGGGCCATAAAGCTGAAGGGTGACATGTCCGAGCGTCCAGCCTTCCGGTGGCGCGCCGACGATAGTCTCGATAAACTCTCCGCGGATCAAAATTGGCATGTCAGTCTCCTTTCCCTCTGCGGAGGATGCGCTGCGGGAAGGTCATCGAACCGATTCCCTTGGCACCAGATGTTCAAGATCGACATAAAGGATGTCGCCGTTGTCCAGATCGAAGCGGACCGTGCGACTGTCCTCTCGGATCTCGATGCGGTTGACCTGGAAGCCATATTCGAGGTCGACCCCGTTCGCGGCCGCGTCGCTGATCGCACGGTCGAGGAATTTGTTGATCTGATCGCGGTCGACCCTGCGATAGCTCATGCGAACTGCACCCGCTCGCTCGGCTTGATGCCCTTGATGCTGGCGACGACGTCGGCCGCGTTCTTCATCCAGCTGCCATTCTTGCCGGTGAGGATATCGAAGGCGCGCTTCTTGATCCGCTCCAGGCCGCTCATCTTCCAGCGCGCGAGGATCGCGCCGTTGATCGCCTTCCAGTCCGGTTCGTCTGCTTTCTGCGCGGCAGACTTGATTGCCATCGCGTAGTTCAGCGCGACGTCTTTCTGTGTGGCTTGCTTGACCGTGACCAAATCGCAGACGACCTGAGTGCAGCAAATGAGATTGATCTGAATGTCGCTCATGTTCCCCTATCCGATGGTTAGCGTTGGCGCGTTGGCGATTTCGAGCAACACGTCAGCGTGACATGGCTTATCGAGGGCGCAGAAACAGGCGAGGTTCTTACCAGCCAGCGCCGTCCTGATCTCCTCGCATGTCGGCGGCTTGCCATAGATGCCCTCCCAGCTTCGATATGCGCCTTCACGGTACAGCCACCCCTTGAAGGTGCGGACGGCATCTGCGGGTCCGAAATCCTTCCACATGCCTACGCGAGCCGGGTTGCCCCAACGTCCAGGGCGGCAAACGCTCACCGTGTTCGGCGGCATCTTCCAGCCCTTGGTTCGCTTACGTTGGATCCGCTGAGGTTTCATTTTCAACTCGTTAAAGTAAGCGGCGTCAGAACTTCTTGCCGTTGGCTCGCTCGCGCGCCTCGCGCTTGTGATCTTCGCGCTGACGGTTGTAGACGATCTTGTTCAAGATCACGGGGCCGAGCGAGCCAAGCTTGTGGCCTTCGGCATAGTCGAAAATTCGGATGATGGTATCGGCCAACTCGACCAACTCCATGGAATATTGCGGGAGGTGGGTGTCCGGCAGAGACTTGCGGACGCCTTCCAGGCATTCGGATAGCTCCGAGTGCATCAGAGCAATCATCTCGCCTTTGTTGCGCTCCAAGGGGTTGCCGGCGGCATCGGCCCACCACTTCTCGTTCTCCCTGTGGATCTGATGCTGAAGGGCATCGAGCCAGTGCAGCAGGATGTGAGGGTCTTTCTCGATCAGATCGTAAGCCATGGGTTTCCTTAAGTGGTGTACAACGTTAGTTTCCGCAGACAAAATCGCAGCACGACTGATCCGGCTTGCAGTAGGGACGATTCGGATCAGTCTCCGTCGGGCCTCCCTTTGTAGGCACCGCCTCGTACCTTTTCGAGGACGTGTTGTAGACGATCGCACCGGGGTTTCTGTCTTTGAAAGCCGCCAGATCGGCGGACGCTTGGGGCGTCGACACGCCAAACTTGCGTTCGATGTGCTCGCGGTTGATGAAGCCGAACACGCGGATTGTCTCGGCGATCCATCCTTGCCGCTGGCGCATTGCCCAATTGTCGCTCATGGCCCAAAACTCTCCATCGCCCATTCCTGAAAGCAGTCCTGGCAAAGCGCCTCGCCGTCTTCATTGAAGGCGGTTGCTGGCTCATGGCAGCCGCGCGCCTCGCATGTATGGTTACCGCTGCCGTCGCAGGCTTCGCACTTGCCGGCGTCCCAGACATCGGGATCATTTCCCCCGTATCTGGGTTCGAAGATGCGGCCTTCGCCGTTGCATCGGACGCAAGGAAGGATGCTCATTCCTGTTTCCCCTGTGCGGTCTTTAATGCTGCTTCCGGAATCGCTACGTACTCGATTTTCTTCTCCGGCCCGCAGTGCCTCGTCTCCGCGACAGCGGCGAGAAAATCCCACTGGCCAGCCTCATTATCTTTGCAGGTATAGCCGCAGCCACCATGGCGCCAGTAAGCGCCGTGCTCGCGCGAGTAGATGTAAACCTGCTTGCCGATCCAACGCGCATTCACCTTCATGTCGACGCGCTTGAGGCCGTTGAGCGTCACTCTCATTCGCCATCCTTTCGGTAAGCAGAAGTTAACGGGTAGTCGTTGCTGCGCCACACCCAGCAAGCAGTGGCTGCGATCATGCTGCCTATGATCATTCTCCAGTCGACCGCTACAGCTAACGCGAGGCAGACGCCGCAAATGAGACCCCACATAAATCCGGTTGATCTGCCGTAGCTCATGACTTGCCTTCTGTCGTCAGTTAAGGAATCCAGTTCCTCACGGACACGCTTGGCCACAGACCAGTTCGCCATTCCGTAGCGGCCCAGGAGGTCATAGACTCGCTCCAGCGCCTTCCGCGCGCTCGAAAGCTGGTCTTTGGTTGCGCGGAGATCTTCGGCAAGCGAGTGGTGCCATTCTGGTCTCACGTCGGCTCTCCCTGTTTGCGGTCTGCGGTCTTTAACGCTGCTTTAGCGTCGTAGAAACCGACTCGATGTTCTTCTTGATATGCCCGTATTTCAGCACCCGTGACTGCGCGCGGCATCAAGATATTAAGGGCCAATCTCGCATCGCGAACGATCTCTTCAATCTGAACATTCTTGAAGTATGGCAAATCGGAAACTCGTCTAAGCACGCTTCGGAGTTGGTCGATTTGCTCTGGCGACAGAGTCATTGCTCATCCTTTCGGTAAGCAGAAGTTAAAGCTGATCCCCACTGTTCGGCCATCGCATCGGCGATCCCCACCAGCGTTCGCGATCGTTCTTTCCAGCGATCCGGCCCAGGTGATGCGAAGTGGACGCGGGGTGTCCGGCCCTCGACGATCTTGGTCGGTCGCAGCGCCGGCAATCCCTTCAGCCAGAGACACGTTGCCTTCGTCTCACCATGTCCAAACTGCCAAGGCTGAATGATCTGGTCCGGCTTGCGAATCTTGGACGAGATGATGCTGATCGGATTTTCCAAGGCGATGTGCTGGACAGGAGCGCTCAGGAGTCGACTGACAAACGCCAGCGCCTCTTCCTGCTCCTGCCGCTTTTCCTTGAACCAGCGAGCGCCGCTGACTGCCAGATGCGTGCATGGCGGATGGGCGATGAGAAGAGACCAATTGAATCCGGCAATATGTTCGATGGCGTCGCCTTCAAGGTGAAACGGGCTTCCATCTTCTGCGGGAAGTAGATCGCAGCTCCAGGCATCGTGACCTCGGGCGCGGAATGCGCTACGAACAACCCCCGAAAATTCACAGGCGACCAGAACCCTCATGACTTGCCTTCTTCGTCAGTTAAGAGAAGCCTGGCGCGGTCGCATGCATCGCTGACCGGGTCTCCTTCCCAATCCGCGCCCATCTGTTCTCTGAACTCTTTTTCCGCGTCGATGATCTCCTCCAGCGCCTTCCGCGCGCTCGCAAGCTGGGCGCGGAGGCGATCTATCTCGGCGGCGGCTTCAAGCCTGAGGTTGAAATTCACCCCGTCCCAATTGTCACGTAGTTTCTCGGTCAGGTTTCTTTCATCACTCACTAAGGCAGACTCCTTGCGTTCGAACACGCAGCCCGGCTTGTGCAGGCATTCGTCGGTACAGCCGCATTCGGTCTTGTCGGTCATCTCAACCTTTCCGTTCCGGGGCACACAGGCAAACTACAAATTCTTCTCGATGTAGTCGGCGATCTCGGCAAACGAATGCTTTCTGATGCCAGCCTTTAAATTGCCATCGTTCATCCGAACGAGTTCAAGTTGAGGGATGCCAAGCTGCCGGGCGAGGACAGGATTGAGCTCCTCATTCGCGCCATCTGACAGTATCCTGTCGCCCATGTGCGGGACGTGATCATATTCTTCGCCTTCATCATTCACAACAGAACCGAACTCCGCGCCCATAACTTTGCAGAGAACGCCAAGGCAGCAGTACCCTTCTTCTTTCTTATCGTGGAGAATTCCATCAGCCTGCTTGAACTCGCCGCTCCGGAGCCCCTCAATCCACTTCGCCTTCAATTGTGCGTCCATCGCTCAAACCTTTCGTTATTTCCCAATTTACGCTGGCTGCTGCTCGATCGCTTTCTTGACCTTGCGCTGAAGGTCGATGAAAGCACCGGCTGGCCATTCGATTTTTTTACGCATGGGGATCTCGTCGGCCCATGTCTGTTTCATCTGCGGGTCGCCGGTCTCAACCATGCCAAGCCACCGATGAATGTACTCGGCCGCGGTCGGAATATCGTCAGCCGGCCCGGGCTGGGGGTTCTCCGGGGCTGTGCTCGGGCCGGCTGCTTCCACCGTGGCGCTCCCGTGCCGCGGTGAAACCAATTGTTGCATGTCGCGCTGGTCGTGGATGATCCGTGGGCCATCCTCGTGAAACTCGCCCTCGATCTGGACGCCGCGCGCCGGATCTATCCACGACAGCTTGCCGCGCTCCTCGTGGGCCTCCTCCATGGCAGAGGCCAGCTGCATCACGTTCAGCGGCGTCGATCGGGCCAGCCTGCGCTTGACCGTCTTGGCGCACATGGCCGGGAAGCCGATCGTCAGTTCGTTCCAAGGCGTATCGAAACCGCCCTTCACGGCCGGCGACTTCGCCTTGACCGCCATCAGGTCGTCGATGCCCATCACCTCGACGATCGACGGGCGCGATAGGGACGATGCTGTGGCCCAGGCCGCGATGATCGGCGCTTTGTTGCCTAGCTTCGGCTTATGGCGGACGAAGCCGCGGTCGCCGAGCTCGTAATCAAACTCGTCGCCGTCGCGGACGACTTGACCCTGAATGGTCAGGCCGGAACGGGCACCGAGCGTGTTGTATCCCTTGTACCCCACGATCAATTGTGCCTTCCCCGCGAACGGCACGAAGAACGCCTGCCCTGTGATGCCGTCGACCTCCAGACCGAGGCATGCCGCCGACATCGCAGAGTTGAGCAGGCTTTGCCGATCCGCTCGCAGAAGCTTCGGCGTGCGCTCGATAGAAATCATGATGGTGCGCATCAGCCGCTCCACCGGCATGGCACCGCCCAACGCCTGCTCGAAATGCGGGGTGAGCGGGCGCAACGTGTCTTCGAAGATGACGAGGTCAGATGCCACCGAATGTCCCATCCATCTGTTGCGGAATGTGAGCCTTGACCGTCACGGCGTTCGTCGGCTTGACGTAGTAGCCGTTGCGCGGTGAGCGGGCGATCTTGACGCGGATACCCTGCGGAAGTTCGATCTCGTCCGCATCCTTGGCTAGCGCCAGGAGCTTGGCCTTGGATTTCTCCTCGACCTTCTCGGCCGCAAGCCGCACCGTACGTTGATAGTCGGCATCGACCACCATCTGAGCGAGTTTGGTCGCCTCGACCTCGCCGAGCAGCGCCGTCGCGTCGATGATCTCGCCGGTCGGCACCGCGAAGATGATCTTGAGCAGCGGCACCTCGACCGGCGAGCCGAACGGTTCCGGTTCGTTTCCGGCCGCGACATCGGCGAAGAACTGCCGCGCTTCGTTCTCGAATAGCTCCCACAGGTCCGGCATCGGCTTGCGGTGAAAATAGGTCATGTCCCCGCCGCACCACAGAGCGATCGATCCCCACTCGTAGGGCGTCACGCCGTCGCCGACGTACATCTGCTGCTGAAGCTGGATTTCATGCTGGCGGGGCGGGGTCTTTCCGCCGTCCCACTCCTGCATCAGGATCTTGTAATCGAAGCAGCACTTCGTTTCGAGCGCGCCGGGCCCGCGCTGGGGGTCGTAAATATCGGCATCGCGCGAGCAGCCGAGCAAGCCGCGCCGGAGATAGATCTGCGAACCATCTGGCTGGCGGTTGGTCCTGACCTCCAGCCGCAGATCGGTGGCGGCCTGCTCGAGCAACAGCGGCTCCATCTTGGTGCCCCAGTCGAGCCGGTTGTGCTCGGGGCCGGGCGCCTCGACACCCTTGGCGAACCGCTGGTAGAGCATCCACTTCGTCACGTAGGGCGAGACGCCGAGCAGTCCGGACATCTCGGTGGCGCTGATGGTTTTTTTGGTTGGATCGGGCATTAGCCGAAGATCTCCGCGAGTACAGGCGCCACATGCTGCGCCACAACCATGAACGTGACTCCTGCCGCGATGCAGAACAGCGGCCAAATGAGCGAGGCGGTGAACTTCATGCCGCCGCCTCGCATGCCACATGCTTGTCGAACTCGTCATATGCCTGCTGCGGCGACAGGCCGATGTCGTAAGCGACCTCGAACCAGTAGACCTTGTCGGCGATCTCGAACTCTTCCGGCATAGGGAACAGTGCGCGCAGTTCGTCCATCCATGTCTTCTTGTGAAGCGTCATCAGTTTCCCCCTGTCATGACATTGGCGACGCAAATTGCGAGATAGATCACGATCGCGTACGGCACGAAGCGCGCGACCGTTCGGATGTAGAGAGCTGTCAGATCGATCGGGTCCATCACACCGCCTCGTGCTTTCGAGTATCGCGGTCGTGGTCGATCTGCGCGATGAGCTGGTCAAAGCGCGACATGACCCCGTCGGCCCAGGTAGGCTCGGTATAGAACCCTGCTTCCTTCAGCAGCGCGTTGGTCACGTCCTCGCACTCGCCGTCATGGCACCAGTGGATGAACGCGATCGCGTCGTATTGCTTGCTGGCGATGCGGTCGACGATGTTGGCGCGGGTCAGCTCGGGATCGACGACGGCCTCACGACCGCGGCGACCATGGTCGATCATGACCACAAAATATCCAGGCATTGCCTTCGCGGCCGGCATCCCGTCGAGATCGGAGCAGATGCGGCGGCCGAGGTGCTGGCGGCGGGAGGGGGTCATGCGGCACCTCCTTCGATCACGTCGCGGAAGATCGCGATCATCTGATTGGTCGTTCGGCCGCGCATACGCTCGCTGGTCGAGGAGGCGGCCATCATCCGCAGGCAGAACTTACAGGTGACCTCGGCGGCGTCGGTCGAGCAGTTGATCTCGCCGCAGCTCATGCGATTGCAGAGCGTGCCGGTGATCGTGCGATCAGCGAAGCGGCGGATATTTGACAGGTGGGTAACCGGCTTGGCCATTGTCGTGCTCCCGTGTTGATGGGAGCAGTCAAGCACGTCTTCACATGGGTGTCAAGCGCTACTTCACGACCGCTTTACGCGCGGGTGGTCCTGATCCTGCTGATTCAGGAGAGCGTCAACCATTGCCTCGATCATCGCCTGTTGATCGGCGCCGAGCTGGCCAATCTTGGTCGCCAGCACGCCAGGTGCTCGCTTGTTGCCGTAGAAATACTCGACGGGGACCTCGAGGTGCTGGGAGAGCTGCTGAATATGCTTTCGCGGATCGGTCTCGTCCCGCTCCCATTGCCAAACGAGCTGCTTGGTCACGCCCATCTCGTCGGCGAGCTTCTGCAAGCTCCATTTTTTGGTGGTTCTGGCCTGTTTGATCCGGGTTCCCAAGGTCATCCGGATAGCATAAAGCGCAGCTTGACTGTGTAAATGAAGAGAGGCTTGACTTTGGCGTGAAGCCGTGCTTGACGTTATAGTCATGTCAAACTCGCCACTCGAACGAGCCATCGACGCCGCCGGCGGTCTTGTGAAATTCGCCGCCTCTTTGGGCGTCACGAAACAAGCTGTCTGGCAATGGGAACAAGTCCCACCCTTGCGTGTGCTCGAAGTCGAGCGCGTCTCGGGAGTACCGAGGCACGAGCTGAGGCCTGATTTGTATCCGGCGGATGAGGATGCCCGCGCATGACGCCACGGCCCGCGAATGACATGTCCCACGATGCCTCCCGTGCGCCCCGTTCTTTTTCAACTTTAGGGCGAATGTCACAGATTGGACCGGATTATGTCCATTTCGTGACGGCGGTATTGCAATCGCGAAATTGTGTCGGGGCTGGATCATGAACGGTAACTCCGTACGCAACGCTACTCTCGGCTACGTCGCGCCAGCGAGGATTTGGTTCAACGGGGTGATGCGATGACAGAGCAGCTCACGTTCCTGACAGTCGGCGGCGAGACGGTGACAGACAAGCCCCGCGGAAAGCATTACGTCGCCCCGCGCGGCGGCGCTGATCGCCCTGGCACCGGCCCGATCGGCGAGACTTGCGGCTCGTGTGAGCACTCTGTGCGCGTCGGACATGGCGGTCATCCGAAATGCGAACTCACGCGCGCATGCTGGACCCACGGCCCCCGGACCGACATTCGCATGCGTTGGGCAGCCTGCAGCAAATGGGAAAAATCTCAATGACGCCCCTCCCGCCATTTCCCACATTCAATCACGAATTCGTCGCGCCATCAGGTGCGACGGATCGGCCGGCCGCCGCACTCTTCACCCCTGTCGGTGCGGCGGCCGGTTGCCCATCTCGCTTTGTCCTCGACGAGGAGCGCTTCATCGCCGCGCTCATGAGCGAGCTCGATCTGATGCCGGTGTTCATCCGCGAGCCGTCACCGGAGTTTCTGCGCGCGACCGAGCGGGGTAGGGCATGAGCTGGCAACCCGAGCACGACGCCGCCCTGCGCAAGCACCTCCGGGCCGCAATGACCCCGCGTGCGGCCGCCGCCGCGCTCAACCGCGAATTTCGAACAAGCTACACCCGCAACTCGGTCATCGGCAGGGCGCGGCGGATTCATGTCCCGCTGGTCTCCCGGGCCGTGCAGCACCATGGTGGCCATTCGGTTTCCACGGATTCGGCGCCAAAGCCGAAGAAGGCCGTCACCCCCGCCCAGCGCCCGGACATCGCGATTAGGAAGGCTGTGAGCGGGCCGAAGCTGGTGACCGTACCATTTCATCCCCGGCCCGATCCGCGGCCCGGACAGGTCCCGCTGCTCGAGCTGGCGGCCGATGGCTGCAGGTGGCCGAGCGGCGAGGGGCCGTATCTGTTCTGCAACGAGCCGCAGCTCGACGGCGCGCCGTATTGCGGCCCGCACTGCTCGCTCGCCTACCGCGCGCCGGAACCACGGAGACAGCGCCAATGACAGCCACAGGCCACAACTCCAAAGAGCAGTTGCGATCCATCGTCGAGCGCATCGAGCGGCTCACCAAGGAAAAGCAGAGCATCGCTGACGACATCAAGGACGTCTATGCCGAGGCCAAGGGCAACGGCTACGACGTCAAGGCGCTGCGAGCCGTGATCCGCCGACGGAAGCAGCACGCGGCTGCGCTGGCCGAGCACGAGGCCATCCTTGAGACCTACATGCTCGCGCTCGGCATGCTGGCTGACCTGCCGCTCGGACAGGCCGCGATCGAGAGGGCAACCGCGTGAACTGGTCCGAGGCTCAACTCGCCGACCATCTCAAGCGCCGCGGCACGCCAGGCGCGGCCAATGCGGCCGACGTCAGCGACCCGCCATTTCTGCCGGCGTTCGGTACACTCGACCCCCTCGAAAAGATGAACAAGACCGAGACGGCCTACGACGGCCATCTGTGGGCGCTGCGAGGCCGCCTGTACGTCTGGCACCGGTTCGAGGGGATCACGCTCAAGCTCGCCGATGACACGCGCTACACGCCTGATTTCATCGTGCAGACGGTGTCCGGCGCGATCGAGCTGCACGAGGTCAAGGGCTTTTGGCGCGACGACGCGCGCGTGAAGATCAAGGTTGCGGCAGCAATGTTCCCGTTCCGGTTCTTCGCGGTGACGAAGGACAAAGACAGCGGCTGGAAGGTTGAGGAATTTTGAATGAGCCGGCTTTACCGCTCAATTTGGGAACAGCGTATCGGTCAGACTGACAGCCCGATCGAGACGCTGTTTCTGGACGCTTTTTGCGATCTGGCGGTGAAGGAAGGGTTTGAGGTTTCTCGCATGTCCTCAGCTCCGGCCTTCGTTATTGTCGTCGAGCCGCAGCGATGGATTGGAAACTACCGCGTCGACTTCCTTATCACCTATCGATATTTCGGCCCGGTCCTGCAGCTCGTGGTCGAGTGCGACGGACACGAGTTTCATGAGAGGACCAAGGCCCAGGCGCGGCGCGACAAGAAGCGCGATCGCGAGATCGGTCCGAAGGTTTATCGCTTCACTGGATCAGAGATCCACGCTTCGCCAGAGGCGTGCGCCTACGAGATGCTTGACCTAGTCATCGACTTTCAAAGCAACACCAGCACATGGCTTTACAAGAAGGCCGTAAAAGAAGCGCGCGCGCGAAGGAAAGTCGCATGAAACGTCCGTGGATGCCTCTCTATATCGCGGACTACCTGCGCAAGACGACGCATCTCGGCGCGCTGGAATCCGGTGCGTACCTCCACCTGATTATGGACTATTGGCAGAATGACGGGCTGCCCGACGACGATAAGAAGCTCGCGCGCATCGCCAGGATGTCGGACAAGGAATGGAAGGGCGCCAAGGCAACGCTGCAGGCGTTTTTCCATGATGGGTGGAGACACACAAAGATCGATGAGGAGATAGCAAAGGCGTCCGACATCTCGATCAAGCGCAGTGCAATTGCATCTGCAAGACAGTCTGCAATCAGAGAACAACAAGAGAGCAAATCGAGTGCAATTGCACCTGCTATTGCAGACACACTTCACACTTCACAGAAAGAAAGAAAGGAAGATGCCGCTGACGCGGCGCTTCCTGAAGCTGATTTGTTTCGTCGCGGCAAGGAAGTTCTCGGCAAGAGCGGCGGGGGTTTGATCAAAAACCTGCTGAAAGCCAAGCAAAACAACGTTCCTCTGGCGCGCGCCGCCATTGAACAGGCTTCCACGAAAGAAGACCCCCGCGAATATGTAGGGGCCATCATCCGCGGGCGCGAAGAAAAAAGCGGATTGCGAACGGGTTACGGGGACGATTGGGGGTGAAGCGTGATCATCGATGGCCTCGATCGGCTCGGGATCCGGGCAAAAAACGTGCTCGGCGAGCAGCGTGTGCAGTGTCCGGCATGCAGTCCAACCAGGCGCAAAAAGGGCGACAGATGCCTCTCGGTGAAGATCGATGAACATTCCGGTGTCTACAATTGCTGGCATTGCGGCTGGCACGGTGCAGTCTTTGCGGATCAGCGCGCAGGCCATCGCGTGGTGCGAACGCGAGCGCGGGTTGAGTCCGGCGACCTTGGCGCAGCTCGACGTCGCCTCAGGTACGGCGTTCTTTCCTGACCTGGAGCGCAAGCTTGATGCGGTATATTTCCGCTATGACGAGGGATGGAAGGCGCGCGCATTTCCAGAAAAGTCGTTCGTATCCGGTGGCGGCTTCAGGCTGTCCTTCTGGAACATTGCGCGCGTGCTCGCAGCGAAAAAGGCCACGGTCTACATCGTCGAGGGCGAGCTCGACGCCTGTGCGCTGGTTGAGGCTGGAATCCCGGCCGCGTCCGTGCTCTCGGTTCCGAATGGAGCCAAAGCCAAGCCGATTGATGACCCGAAGGAAGCCCGCGGCTATTCCTACGTCGAGGATGCTCTGAAAGCGGGGCTATCGAGCGTCAAGAAATTCGTGTGGTGCGGTGACGGCGACGGCGCCGGCCACGCTCTGCGTGCCGACATGGTAAAACTGCTCGGTGCTGCCAGGCTGTGGTTCGTCGATTGGCCAGATGGCATCAAAGACGCCAACGAGATGCTGGTCAAGGATGGCCCGCAGGCGCTGCGTGATCTTGTGATCGAGGGCGCCCTACAGTGGCCTATCGATGGTATTTATCGCCTAAGTGAGCTGCCGGAGCCGGCCCCGCTGGTGCTGTGGAATCCTGGCTTCCCGGAATGGGAAAGCAAGGTGATGTTGGCACCGCGGACGCTCAGCGTGGTCACTGGTCACCCTGGCCACGGAAAGACAGCGCTGTGGACGCAAATCTGGTTTCAGGTGGTGCGAGCCTATTGCGTTCCGTTCTGCGGCGCTTCCTTCGAAACCCGCCCTAAGCCGCACGTTCGCCGGCAATTGCGATCGCTCTTCATCGGCAAGCTTGAGCGCGAGATGAGCGATGAAGAGCGGACGCGCGCCGATCGCTGGATTGACGATCGCTACCTGTTCCTCGTGCATCCAGACCAGCGGCCGACGCTAGAATGGTTTCTCGACATGGCCGAGGTAGCGGTGGTGCGTCATGGGGCGCGCATCATCCAGCTTGATCCGTGGAATCGCCTCGAGGGATCGCGGGCTCAAAGCGAGAGCGAGACTGAATATATCGGCCGCTGTTTGCGCACACTGCACGCTTTCGCGCACGACATGAACTGCCACGTCCAGATTCTCGCCCATCCCGCCAAGATGGACAACACGCGCAGGGGCCAGCCGCCGATGCTCGAGGACATCTCGGGGTCGAAGAACTGGGACAACATGGTCGACCAGGGATTTGTCGTGCATCGGCCGGAGATATTCGAGGGCAGCGCGCGCAAGACAGAGGCCGCCTTCTATCATCGCAAGGCGCGGTTCGAAGAACTTGGACACCCCTGCAAACTCAAGCTCGACTACAAAATTGGGAGCGCGCGCTATGTCTCGATCGATTACGCCTGAGGCCGCAGAATGACCGAACTCACCCGTCGCGAGCGAGAGGTTTTCATCCTGCTGCTGCTCGGCTGCGACAGCAAGGAGATCGGGCGGCGGCTGACCATCTCCTGGCGCACCGTGGCCGACCACCGCCATGAGGTTCTGCAGAAATGCAATGTTCGAAATCAGGTAGGATTGGTGCGGAAGATGCTGGCGCCGCAGATCGGGGTCAAGGCATGAGCGTATTCGACCGGCTCATGATCGGCGGGTGGCGGGAATGAGCAAACTACATCCGGACCAGATTTATCGTCTGATCACCGATTACGAGGCGCTACAGGACGGCTTTGCCGATCGCATCGAGGACCTCAACGTGCCGCTGACCGAGGTCGACGTCGCCGGCGAGTTGACCCGCGGCAACACGCAAAAGCTGCTGGTAAAATCCGACGCACCATGGGCTCGCCAGTTCGGCTGGGAATCCCTCGGCAAGATGCTCAAGGGCACCGGCCTGGCGCTGGCGCTGATCATCGACGACGAGCGATTTGCCCCAATCAAGGCTGAAATGCAGCAGCGCCGCATGCGGCCACGAAAACAAGATGCTAAGCAGCCAAGCAAAGCGCTATTGCAGCAGTTTAAAATGGGCATTATTCGTGCAAATGGTTCCCTCGGTGGAAAGCGTCGAATGGTCACACTCAGTAAGCGTCAGAGGACGCAAATAGCAAAGGCAGGAGCAGCAGCAAGATGGTCAAAGCGCACCCAGAGATGAGGCGTTTTGCGTGCGGAATTGTGGTTAAGCAACTGCCCGCTGTCGCGGCGATCAAGGCAGCTTATGATGTGGATCTCGATGGAGGGTTCTTGCTTTGGAAGCCTATCCCAGATGCTCCCAGGTGGAATGCACTAAGCGCAGGAACTCCCGCCGGCGTGAGTGGCACGGGATACGCGTCGGTCAAGATCAGCGGTATCAGATACATGGTTCACCGCCTTCTGTGGAAGGTTTACACCGGGCATGACCCTCGTGGCGTGATCGACCACATCAACGGCGTCAGGGACGACAATCGAATTTGCAACCTGCGTGACGTCTCGCCATCGGTCAATTCCATGAATGCAGTGCGGGGGCGGTGGAGCACCGAATTGGCCGAGCGCGCTGCGATCGACAAGGCCCATAGGCAGGCCAGGATCGAGGCCAGAGAACGCGAGTTGTTGGCTCGGCTCAAGGCTAAGTATGAGGAGGCTACAGCATGAAAGCGGCCAAGGCGAAGCACCGGCGCCGGCAGCGGGAAACGGCATTGGAGCAGGTGGGAGTAGCGGCATGAAGCGTTGCCGAAACTGCGATAGCCCAGCCGGCCCGCGGACCAAGCTGTTCTGCGACTACCACGCTGGCTACAATGCTGGCCATTCGGTGGCCTTCATGCGATACCATCGCGAGAACAGCGCGACCTATCGCGACGCCGAGCGCAAGGCCGTCAAGAAGCGCATGCGCAGACTCCGATCCGATCCGAAATATGTGCGGCCTGAGAAGAGAGATGTGGGCTAGTTCATTGGGCTTTTGATCGCGCTCGCATCACGGTCTGTGGCATCTTCCACGCGCTCTCCGGGTAATCGGCAATCGCTCGAACCCCATCAGCCGTGATCTGGTAGCGGTCGCGATACTGCGTGAGCTCGACCATCCCCTTGGCGTACAGATTGTAGCCTGTCGTGGTGCCGCTCGCGATCGACCCACCTTCGCGGATCAAGGCGAGGAACCGACGCTCGGCTGTGCTCAATCTGCGCGCCATCAGTATGGTGCCGCACCAGGATCGTCAATCACAGGGACGGGCCGCGGCTTGCGGTGCATCAGCCCACGGACATGCTCCACTCGCGCCTCGTGCGTCTGGATGCCAGCACGCTGCCGCCAGCTCTGCACCGTCTCACGCGAGATGCCAAGCGCAGCCGCGATCTCGTGCGGCGAGGCTAATCCCTCCCGCATCAGATGCAGCGCCCGTCCCTTCAGAGTATGTGATGGCCTACCGTGCCACCCGTTGCCACAGCTTGGCCAACACCTGTTCCCGCGCAGCCTCTACATCGATCTCCCGCGCCCAATGGCGCATGAGCTGGCGGGAGATGCCGGCAAG
>Ga0207671_10000483_pt1 | contig 54142 bp, 28 predicted proteins | sample KBSC24metaG_FD_184352 | JGI IMG/M metagenome (GOLD analysis project Ga0207671, IMG submission 184352) | Corn rhizosphere microbial communities from Kellogg Biological Station, Michigan, USA - KBS C2-4 metaG (SPAdes) (version 2) | ecosystem: Host-associated > Plants > Roots > Rhizosphere > Soil... | reverse complement strand
CTATCCTAACCGTACTTTCCGGGTAAAGGACTATAAGACCAACGGGGAGTTCCGCACGGAGTCCTATATGAACAGGCCAATGAAGTATCCCTTTACCAATTTCCCGGACTGTCACCTGGGGCACTACACCGCGCAGCTGAGCTTCTATGCCTGGCTACTGATCCAGCATGGCTATAAGCTCCTCGATCTCGAGGTACTGCACTATAAGCTCGACCCGCAGGATACGGCCCTCGTCATGGAACTGGGTATACTCCCACCAAGCCTGGAGCCTACCTCTTATTTTGTTCCTTACTGTGAGGATGAAATAAACATTATGGTTTCTCACAGGATTGATTATCTTAGAAGCTTCCAAACCAAGAACAGATGAGTACAATTTATGGACTAAACGGCAGGCCCATCGCAGAGACGGTAGGAGCAGCCTCTAACAGGGGTAAGGTTACCAAATCCCAGGCCAGTGCGATCGTTATCTCCGAGATCGATATGGCTATTGCTAAATTTAACGAAGCTGCAATCGGACAGCATCTGGCAGATAAGAAAGCTGCGCCTTTCTTTGAAGCAAAGCTGGATAAGTATGAATATGCTGAAAAAGCAAAGGAAGCCAGTGGTTACTTTGGCTATACCTTATTCCGCATTACGCTTTCCAAAGAAGGAAAGACCTCGGATATCTATACCAAGGCAGTACAGTTCAAGACGGCCAGGGAGATGGAGAACATGAACGGCTATTTCCCGGAGGTTTCTTTCGACTGTATCGGGTTCTTGATAGCTTCGGGTTTAATGTATAACTTAGCTTTACAGGACTTACAGAACCAAAATGAAAAAACCGAAACCAAAGAAGATCCACAACCCGGGTCTGGTCACAAGAGTAAGCGTACACCTGGGCGTGTCGGAAAGCCTGGTGGCAGAAATAGCAGCAGCACAGTCTGATTTTACAGCGGACAGGATACGGGAAGGTAACCTGGAAGGCGTCATCTGGCCCTACCTGGGGAAGTTTCATATCCAGCCTAAGAAGATACAGAATGCTACGCAGAACTATAACTTTATAAAGAAAAAAGCAACCCAATTTCCAAAAGCAATACAGAAAAATGAAAGAGCAGATCAAACAACTGAGACTGGACCTAGATAGTCTGGCCAGGTACTCAGAAGACATTAATGAAAGACTAATGCAGGGTACCGAACCTTCTCCAGGAGAGAAGATAATAGATGATACAGACTGGAGTGCCCAGGTAGAGTCCTGTACTCAGTGTCTGTTATTCTCCAAAGCCTGGTTAGGTAAGCTATTAGCAGAGTATGGGGATGAACCTTCTCCTTACAAGGATGGCAAGAGTGCTGTCTCAGATATAGAACCAACGGATAGTAAGGTCAGTATTGCTCCAGGAGGAAACGATAAGACTATCTATACTACAATAGACCCGGAACCTTGGGCAGAATTGCCAACCCATGTGAGTAGGGTAGATTTATTAAGGCAGGTAATAGGCTCTATAGCAGAAAAGGTAAAGCAGCTCACTAATCTTCCTGGTTCTAGAGAAGCTGCTATCTGCAGGACACAGTCCTGGACTTACCTGACAGAGGCCCGCTTCTACCTTGGTTTTGAGTTTGAACGCTTAAAGCAAAAGGAGGATGATAAAGCTATTTGAACTTGGTGACAATAATATGGTAACGCTGAATAAGCCCTGGATCAGTTTAATACCTGAGTTCAGGGCTTTACTGGCAAGGGATAAAGGCTCAGCTGGAGATGGCTCCGGGAAGTACAAGAAGAAAGCTACCCGGGAGTTTACCCTGATCTACCTGCTTGAGGACTTCCATTCCCCCTACGAAGAGGAAGAGTATGAGCGTAGGCTGGAGTTTAGCTTACAAGCTTCCCAAATCACCTCAGATAAGTGGAAGGAGATGCAGACAGACGAGGAGTTCATGTATGCACTGACCAAGTACCAGGATATGGTCTCTCATAGTTCTGTGAGCCTGCAAACCCTGCGGGATATGAAGGCCTCTAAACTAGCAATGAATAAGTTCTTAAGGAATGTAAACTTCGCTGATGAGACCAACTCAGGCGGACTCAAGTACGATATCCGGAAGATACAGGATGCGATTACCAATATGCCCAAGCTGGAAATGGCTATCCAGGAGATGGAAGAGAAGGTCAGACTGGAAATTAACGAGACCCTGGATATGCGGGGAGATGCCGAGAAGGGTGTACGGGAAGACCCTGATGAATATTAACTAATACCAAACTATACAGAAATGGCAAGGACTATAAAAACAAAGAAAGACAAGAACGGAAATACTGTCCATACGATTAATGGAGAAGAGTATTACACAATACCGGAGATAGAGACCTTTAGGCCTCTTGATAACAGGGTTCTGGTAAAAGAGGACGATGAACAGAACGTCACTAAGTCCGGTATCATTATCCCTGACTCTGCCAAGGAACGCCCTTTCAAAGGTACTGCACTTAAAGTAGGGCCTGGTTCTATTACTACTCATGGCACGATTCCTAATTCCGTGAAAGAAGGGGACCGTATCCTATTTGGGAAGTACTCCGGGCAGGAGATCATCCTGGATGGTAACACTTACCTGATCATGCGGGAACAGGATATATTGGCAGTATTATGACCCATAGCAAACCACAGGTGATCATTGATCTGGATGAATACAATGTCCTGAAGAAACAGATAGAAAGTTTGACTCAGGGTACAGGAGAAGAAGGGCTAACTGAGTTTGAATATCAGGATGCCATAGGCAGATTACTATACTCCGCTCTAAGTAACCCAGGATTATACAGAGGGATCAATAATGAGGTAGGAATAACTTTGGGGCCTTATCAAATTAGCTGGATACAGCAATTGCAGCCTGCAGCCCAAGATTTTGCTATGACTTTAAGAGTTAAAATAACCAAGAAAAAGTAAAGTGGCACTCAGGACCTTCGTCAATACCAGGTATTTCTCTGAAGCTGCTATAGTATTTAAGCGGGATGGTACCTACTGTAAAGCTCCCAAGGGCCATCCCGAATATAAACTCTTCTGGGAGACGCAGGAAGATCGCTGTAAGAATGGTTACCAGGTTGGAGATCTGAAGATCACTGGCCGGCATTACTGGTATTTGAATTTCTCCCCGATCAAGATGACCGTAGCTAAAGAGGGCTCCGGGAATAACGTATTCAAAGAAGGAGTTATCCGGGAGATCAGAGCCATGCAACCTAAGGAGCTCCTCTTTCCACGGTTCTGGGAAGTAGACTATAACTGGTGGTGGGCCAAGGAGATTGCCATGAAAGGCATGCTCAAAGAGCAGGTAGCAGAACTCCAGATCGAGGGTCTGCCTGTTAAAGACTACTTGGTGGGTAAAAACCTGGGCTGCCTGAAAACCCGCCGTGCAGGCTTCTCCTATAAGGAAGCAGCAGATGGCGTTTATAACTATAACTTCATCCCCAAATCCATCTCCTATTACTTCGCTTCCAAAGATGACTTCTTAACCAAGGATGGTATCCTCAATAAGGTAAAGGACCAACTAGACCATTTGAATAAGAATACGATGGGCTGGTGGCTCAAGAACCGGATGGAGCATAATACACTGATGCACCAGAAGGCCAGTTACCTGGATAAGAAGCGTAACCCGCATGGCTACCAGTCGGAGATCATTGGGGTAATCGTGAATGACCCGGAGAAAGTCCGTGGTAAGGATGGGATCAAGGGCGTATTTGAAGAGGCAGGTTCCTTCAAGAACCTGTTGAAAGCATGGGAGATTGCCTCTCCGTCCTACCGGGATGGGGATATCATGACCGGCCAGCTTTCTGTCTTCGGTACAGGTGGTGAGGAAGGTCCCTCTATCGAAGGGCTGGAAGAGATCTTCAATACCCCGGATGCCTTCGATATCCTGGCCTTCAATAACATCTGGGAAGAAGGGATGGAAGCTACCGAGTGCGGCTACTACGTTCCCTGTTACCTGACCTATAGTTCATTCATGGATGATGACGGGAATGTAGATAAGGAGGCAGCCCTGGAGTATGACGAGAAGGAACGGGACAAAAAACGCCTGCTCAAGGACTCCAAGAAACTGGACCGGAGGGTAGCCGAGTATTCCCGTACGCCTTCAGAAGCCCTGCAGCGACTATCAACTAATATCTTCCCGGTAGCAGAAGTACTCCCGTGGTTACGCCAGTTACAGGTCAATCCTGACCTGACCTCTGATTTGCAGAATGGCATCCTTTACCCGGATAAGGACGGAAAGATCCGCTTTAAGCCAGAACCAGGAGCTTTGCCGATAGCCAAGTACCCGCATGCAATGGATGATGACCTGAATGGCTGCGTGACGATCATGGATCCGCCTATTACCGACCGGTTCGGCCTAGCCTACGAAGGGCTCTATGACGTAGTGGTCGATCCTTACTATAAGGACCAGGCAGAAGACCTGACTTCCCTCTGGAGCGTCAAGGTGATCATGCAAAAGACCCAGCAGCACCCTTACGGGGATAAGATCGTAGCTTGGTATACAGCCAGACCGCAAAGCCTGGAGACAGCTTACCGGATTACCGATTATCTTTCAGACTACTATAACTGCAGGATACAGTCGGAAATTGCAGGTGGGGGACAAGGGCTCTATGACTACTTTAAGCGGAAGAATAAACTGCATAAACTCCACTTCGAGCCCAGCCAGTTCAATACCAAGGAGAACAGTAACCAGAAGAACAGGAACTACTTTATGAACCTTTCTACCGATGAGAAGGTGAACGGGCTTTCCTACCTGGCACAGTGGCTGATGAAACCCAGGGGGATTACGCCTATGGGGAACATCCTGTACAACCTACATACGGTAAAGGATATCCCCTTCCTGCAGGAGATCGTCAAGTACAATGGGGTGCGGAATGCGGACAGGATCTCCAGCGGAATCGTGATGATGTACATGTTCAAGGAGCATGAGATCGAGGAGAACCAGCGGGCTACCCGCAAGCCGGCAGGAGATATGTTTAACCGGCCTTCCTTTGGTTCTGGCGGAACAGCCGATGACACTCAGTACATTAGTTTGAACGACTCTCTTGTATAAGACAAACCAATTATTATATTTGTGCTATGATACCCAGCGCAAAACCCCTGCAGAAGCTATCTTGGTCGGAGAAGGTAGCTAATAATTACGAGTGGTTCAAGCGGAATATAGACTGGGGTCTGCAGACTTCTCACTTCCATTCTCCGATGGGATCAGGAGACAGGCAGAATGTTATCCTGGGTCTGTATAATATCTACAACTCCCGTTTCCCGAGTTCCTGGTTTACGCATGTGATGAATCCTTACTCTACCCAGAAGAAGGAATATGAGAACTGGGGCGCCAAGGTAAGACCACACAATATTATCCGGCCAAACGTAGAACTCTTACGGGGAGAGTATCCAAAACGGCCATTCCCCTACCAGATCGTAGTCAAAGGAGAGCAGGGCTATAACAACTTCCTGGAGGCCAGGAAACAAGCCGTCTTCCAGAACCTGAGCCAGCACTTTATCAATGCGACCAACGCAGCTATGGGCGGGGCACAGTCTACCGACCCGGCTGCAGATGCCACTCCGCCAACAGGCGTGGACTCCCAGCAGATAAAAATGCCAGAAGAACTGACCGAGGAATTTGCCAACAGCTTTAAAGATATATTGGCCTCGCAGGCACAGACTGACCTGGACCTGGTAATGGATGACCAGCGGGTAAAGGATAAGCTACAGGACATTCTCAAGGACATCCTGATCTGTGGAGAAGGCAGGAGTTATAAGGGAGTACTCCGGGATAAGACATTCTATCACCACGTTCCCCCATTGGAACTGGATTACGATAAGACCCCGCATGAGAAGTTTATCAAGGACGGGAGCTGGGCATGCCGTAGACAGTTCTGGACCGTACCCGATGTAGTGGACCGGTTCTATGATAGTATTACCCCGGGAGATATTGACAACATTGAAAAGATGTCGGCTATTAGTTCTCCGGCAAGTTTATATAACTACCTGGAGAATAACCAAACTTACCAGTACAACAAGCTGCCGGTCTACCACTACCAGTGGAAAGGCATGCAGAAGGTAGGTTACCTGAAGGGAACCGACCCATTCACAGGAGAAGAATACTCTGATTTAGTAGGGGAAGATTATAAGCCTAACCCGGACTTCGGGGAAACGATAGACTGGCAGTGGGTTACCCAGATCCTGGAAGGCTGGCGGATAGGAGACGATATCTATACTGAGATGGGACCTCCGGAGTATCAGCCTAACCAGATCAATGACTTCTCTAAACATGAACTAAGCTATAACGGCTATAACTTCTCTGACCAGCATGCGGAGAATATCTCTGTGACCAAGCTGGGTATTCCTTTCCAGATCATGTACTGTATCATGTCCATTATCCTGGAAAGAACCATTACCAAGTCTAAGGGGAAGTTTGCCCTGATCGATAAGAATGCCATCCCTTATACCCATGAAGGATGGGACGAAGAAAAGTTTATCTACTATGCCGAGGCACATGGCTGGGGTTTGCTGGACCGTAACCAGGTTGGAGTAGATAAGTCCTGGAATACCTACCAGGTGATGGACCTTTCCATGTTTGAGCATATCAAGGAGATCATCTCGATCATGGAGTTCTGTAAATCTGAGTGGGATAGCCAGTTGGGTATTTCCCGGCAGCGTAAAGCAGAAACAGCCCCATCTGATACCGTAGGCGGTAACCAGGAAGCCGTCTTCCAGAGTTCTGTGATCACGGAAATGATCTTCCAGGACTTCGACCGCTTCCGCAGGACGGAGATAGAAGGGCTAATTAACTGTAGCCAGATTGCAAACCGTACCGGTAAGCGGGCTGCCTATACAACCGATGATGCCCGGACACAGCTCCTGGATATCAACCCGGATTACTACTGCTATGCAGAACTGGGTGTAATGGTCTCTGACTCCGGAGCCGAGAATGATGCCCTAAAACGTATTCGCCAGTACTGCCAGGCCTTTGCCCAGAACGGACAGGACCCGGTTACCATTATCGAGATGGAGACAGCGGATAATATCTCCAAACTCAAGGGATTACTCAAGAAGGTAAAAGAAGAACAGCTTGCCTTGCAACAGCAACAGGCTGAATCTGAGCACCAGAACGAGATCGAGAAGATACAGCTGGATCAGCAGTTCAAGGAATACGAAAGCTTACTGGATACCGAGCAGATGAACCAGGAATATACCCGCAAGGAAGAACTGGTGATCCTGCAGGGAGATATCAACCTGGCTATCCAGGAAGTAGCAAACGGGATGAACCCGGATACAACAGATGGTGCAGATATTGATGCAATCATGGCCCGCGCCAACGAGCGTGACCGGATGTTTGCCGATAAGGAGATGCATAACAAGTCGGAATCCAATAAACTGGCAATGGAAAAGGCCAGGATCCGTATCGAGGAGCAGAAGAATATAACCAAGCAGAAAGAGATTGCCTCCAAGGAACGCATTGCCAAGCATAGTAAAGCAATGGATCTGAAGATCGCCAAGGCAAAACCCAAGCCTAAGCCGGCTAAATAGCTTTAACGAATAATAATGTATAATTAATAAGCCTATCAGCCCCTCTTGCAGGGGCTGTTTTATTAATTAGATTTGGATAACCAAACGATACAGATATGTTCTTACAGTATTTACAACGCAGACAATTGAGTCCGGATCCTGATCCAAATGCACTTCCGCCAACACTGGAAGATATTGAAAATGAGGATAAAAACAACCCGGTACCAGACCCTAAACCAGATCCGACTCCCACTCCGCCACAGGACGAAACAGATGAGGAGAAAGAAGCAAGGCTGGACAAGGAAAAGCAGGAAGCGGAAGAAGCAGCCCGGCTGAAGGAAGAAGCAGAGGAAGCTAAGAAGAAAGCAGCTAAACCTGCTGAAGATCCTGCTACTCCACCTGAGGACGAAGAGGAAGAAACTTTCTGGGATGAGGTAGATAAGCTAAGAGGCGGAGATGCCCCGGAGATCGACTACGGAGACATAGACCCGGTAAGCCCGGAAGGCGCCCTGATCCGGGAGAATTTCCTGATCGACCAGGGAATAGCCAGCTTCGAGTCTTTTATCGAGACCAATTATCCGGAAGCTTATGCTTTCCTGGACCATTTGATGTCGGGCGGAAAGAAGGAGGACTTCTTCAAAGTAGCAGAACAGCTGGTAACTTTACCAACTGAGCCAGAACTGGAGAATGATACCAAGCTGCAGGAAGATGTGATGGTACGGAATATGACCCGTAAGGGCCTGTCTGAAAAGATGATCGCCAGTACCATTAAGACCCTGATTGCAGACGATGAACTGGAAGAAGCTGCAAAAGCAGCCCTGGTAGAAGAAGCAGCCTGGGAGAAAAAACAGATCGAGCAGGTAAGGCTGGATGCCGAGCAGGCTAATAAAGTCAAATCGGACGCAGTTGGCCAACTCAATACCTACATCGATAAGGTAGTTTCTACCGGTGAAGTAGGCGGGCTGGTGATCCCGGAAAAAGACCGGGCAGCATTCGGTAAGTCCGTAAAAGAAAGTATCCGTTATGACGGCGGCAAGTTTATCGCCATCACGGAGTTAACCAATGATAACCTGGAACAATTCTTCAAGGAGAAGTTCTTTAGCTTTAAAAAGGGTAACCTGAAGGAGCTGGTGGAACGGGAAGCCAGGACACAGAACACGAAGAGGTTGGTAAAGACCATAGGAAATGGGACCAAGCCAAAAGGCTCTTCAACAAATGGTGCAACCATCACCACACTAGGAGACTTAGATTAAAACAAAACAAATAAAAGACCATGAATCGCGGACCATCGTTAAAGTACCAGGTACAGGAGCAGATCTTCGATAGTAAATCGATGCTCGATGAGCAGAATTTTTACCATCAACGTCAAGGCAAACCGTCCGAACTTACCAGGAAGTTAGTATACATCCTGGGAGATTACACCAAGCAGTTCCCTCTGTCTTCCATGACCACTGGTAGCGTTGGCTACAATTCAGGCTTGAAAGGCACTCAGATCGAACTGGACGATATCCAGTTTACCTACCCGGTAATGGGCAGGGATACTAAGGTATCAGTTATCGCATCTTCTATCTATACCACCGGCAACAAGCCTGGTATAGGTAACTCAGAATTCAAGATCCGTTTCACGGACAACTGGATTAAACGTTTCTTCATCATCCAGTCAGAACACCAGGTACAGGCTTTCATCAATCAGGACCCTATCAAGGTAGGTAATGAATGGGAATATACGGCAGTATTATCTGCAGCTGCTGCATCTGACTTCTGTCCGCTTTCAGAACTGGCTGCCGGTACCCGCTGGGTAGAGCTCTTCACTGCAGCTCCGGAATCCGAATCCCGTACTACTGAATCCGTAATGGTTGCTCCTGGTAAATACAAGAACCAGATGGGTATCATCCGTGCCGGCTTAAGCTGGGCAGGTGCTGCTGCTGATAAGGTGATGAATATCTCCGTAAAGGCAGCTAACGGAAAAGAAACCAGTGTATGGATGGACCTGTTCATGTGGCAGTTCGAGAAAGCCTGGTTATCACAATGTGAGCACCAGTACTGGTATAGCCGTTATAACCGTCTGGCCAATGGCTCTATTCCATTGAAAGACGTGTTGACCGGTAAAGTCATTCCTCTTGGTTCTGGCCTCCTGGAACAGATTACCAATAAATCGACTTATTCTACATTGACCTACCAGGGCTTGCAGAACAAGATCGGTGATGCGCTGTTCTCTCAGACCGATGCCGACAACATGACCATTACCCTGATGACGGGTAAAGGCGGTATGCGTGCGATCGATACGGCAATGAAAGCAGAAGGTATCAAGTTCTTAACCAGCTTTGGCGGTGGCGACATCGCTGACAAGTTCGTGACCGGTACCGGACGCGATCTGATGCTGGGCGGCTTCTTCACCGGGTTCTATCACATTGATGGCTACACTATCAAGGTAAAATATAACCCGCTGTTTGACCATGGCAAGGTAGCACAAGCTTCTCCGCGTCACCCGGAAACAGGTTATCCGCTGGAAAGCTACCGTATGGTATTCATAGACGATAACGACTATGATGGCCAGCCAAACCTGCAGGTAGTATGCCAGAAAAACCGTGCTTTACTGGACGGTGTATTGAAAGGCTTAACTACTATGCCTAAGTCACTACAGATCAAAGGTAACTTTAACTCTGACTTGAACTCGGCATTACTGGCAACGGATGTGGATAAGTCGTCTTATACCAGGCTGTCTACCCGTGGCATACAACTATTGCGTGCAAACAAATGCTTCGACTTGCAGTGTACTGCAGGCCTATAAAAGAGCTGTATTAGTTTGGAAAGGGGGTTTGTTTACTGAAAAGTGGCAGCCCCTTTCCTTTAACTAATAAAATACTATATTTGATACCAACCAAACAATACAGAAAATGGAAAATCATCCAAACTCCCACATCGTCTACATCAGACGTAAATCCCTGTTCGACACCTCGGAGAGGCCAGAACTGGAAGAGTACTTTGCAGGTAGTTCCGTATCGGTAGGCAGTTATTTTGCCAAGGGTACTGCAAGACCTGCTTCAGGACTATTGATCCCGGAAGAAAACCTGTTGCTTCCTCATGTGCTGGGTATTCCGGCTGAGGACAGGGACTTCCGTAAAGAAGTAAATAACTATTATTCCAATATAAATTCCAAGATCCCGGCTATGTCGATCCCGGCAAGGGACGAAGACGGGTTACCGCTGGAGATCGGCCTGTATATCGATAATAAGGCGCCTATCTCCAGGGAGAACCTGCCCCTGAACGTAGAGCAATACCTGCGCTACCGGCAGATCATCGGGCATCCGCAGGTAGGGGCAGGCCTGGAAGGGGAAACAGAAGACGACGCCAAGGGCAACCAGATGCGCAGGTTCTACGTCCATGACCCAGCTAAGGCACAAACCACTACCTTGAGTTCTAACGAAATGCGTGACCAGGCCTTACTGAAATATGTAGCCGTAAAAACTAATCCAAGAACGGTACGGATGTACCTGACTTTGCTGGGCGTGAATGTCAATAGTCTCAGGGCAGGAGAAGAACTTACCCGCCTAAGGGATATCGCAGAAAAGAACCCTGCAGACTTCCTGAAGATCTCCGGCGACAAGAACCTGGAGATCAAGTACATGATCGAAGAACTGGTACACTACAAGATCCTGACCCGCGTGGGAGAACGTGTCCTGAATGGCAATACCGAGATAGGCCGCAGTTTACTGGAAGCAGTCCTGTACCTGAAGGATAGCCATAATACAGCCGTATTCGCCAGCCTGAAAGCAGCCCTGCAGAATGCCTGGGCTAAGAATTCCGTATCCGTAGAGCTGGAAGAAGATCTGCAGATGAAGGACTTCCATAAGGAAAGCGATGATGAGCTGGAAGCACGGCTTACCCGCCAGCAGTCAAAAGCGGCAGAGGCTATTGACCGTACCAAAGGTAAAAGACAACCAGAACCACCGGATGAGCCTAAAGCTACCGGACTGGATATCCAGGTAGAGCCAGAACCGGAGTATGTAGCAGAAGCGGGTACCTTAGGGGACCTGGAAGCGGGTACCGAGGGAGACGATATCATCCTGGAGGATGGGGAGGAAGCACCTGTAGCCATCAACGATGGCAGGGCAGCCGAACCTACCCCGGATACTATAAAATAACTTTAAAACCGTTCCGCCATGAATGTCGAGGAGATGCATATCGATGTGAACCTGGTTACCCAGAAGATCGCATCGAATATCAACAGGAAATTTGATCCATCTGAAATTGACTGGCTCCTGAACAGGGAAGTGGAACGGTTTATCAAGGACCGTATCAAGAAGGACCAGGATTCCCTGGGCTTCGAGGCGACCGAGGTAGACCTGGATGCGATCCGTACCCTGGTTGTCAATGACCAGGTGCTTACCGTAAGAAAACAAGCCCTTACCGACCGTACTGTATTTGGCTGGCTACCCGGAGATTATTCCTACCTGGTGGACGATTTCTCCGTGGTCCTACAGAGCTGTAACAAGACAGAGTACTATAAAGGGGTCAACTTTACCACCAACCCGGAGTTCATTTATGCTTTTCCCTTAAAGCAGTCAGTACTGGATAATGCACCCTTCTATGTCAATATGAACCTGGTTCTGGGTGGAACGACAATCATTTCCCAGTCTTCAGGTCCCGGGCTGCCTACAGCGGAGGAGCTCTTTACTTATAAAGCTTACCTGATGAACCAGCTCTGGTCCCTACCCGGTGGCAATACCACTTGGTTCTGGGAGCGGTATGGCAGCTTTTATAAGCAAGGCTGTATCCTGGCAGTAATGCCCGCCCAGCAGGCAGGGAATACGCTGACCATAGACGGGACAACTGTTAACGCCACAGAAACTGTACAGAACTATCTTTCCGCACCGTTAATTATTCCAGCTAAGGTGGACGACCGTGACCCGGTACCAAACCGGCTGATCAAGGGCTCTGCCCGGAGTAATGTCCTGAAGTCTACCTTTGCCCGGACAAGGCCTTCTACGCCAGTATCTTCTGTAGATGGTAATCTGCTCCGGGTGTATCACGATACAAAATTCATAGTTAATAACTTAATAATTTCCTACATTAGGAAACCGGCAAAAATATCTTTAGCATTGAGTGTGGATTGTGATCTGCCGGAAGAGTTTCACTCCCAGATCGTGGACCGTACACAGGTAACGATCAAGGAATTAACGATGAACCCGGACTGGCAGGTAGCCTTACAGTCGATGATGTTAAACAAAGAGTAACTTAAAACTTTACAACCATGTCAAATCCTTCACTATCTAAATTCCGGTGGCAGAGTAACACGAAAGGCGAGAATGCCGAAGTGCTGATCGCCGGTGCCCAGGCTTATACGAGCCAAGCTACTTATGCTCTCTTCCAGGCCAATGCTGCCGATGGTGAAGTAGGCATTTTTGATGCATTGTCTATGGCGCTCTTAGCTGCTAACGGAACACTGGGAACTGTAAAGAACCTGGTAGGCTCTACAGCTACTGGCGCAGGATCTATCACAGCGAACACTTATTACTATACTATCGTTCCTATCAATGCAGCAGGACACGGTTTGCCAGGCAATGAGATTGCTATTACGACAACCACAGCTACTTCGACCAACACATTGAACTGGGATGCCGTACCAGGAGCAGTATCTTACCAGATCTGGAGAGGCACAACTGCAGGTGCAGAAGCAAACTTCCAGACCTCGGTAACCAATAGCTTTACAGATACGTCAGCTACAGGGGGTACTTCAGGCACACTGCCTACAACCAATACGGCTACAACCGGATTTGGTCAGGCACTGACTACAGGACAGAAATACTTTGTAGCCCAGAAACGCGATACGTATTGCAAGACGACGACTACAGTAGAATATGACGCTACCCGTACCCGCAGGGTTCCATACCTTGCCCCGGTTAAACAGATCAGCACGATCGTGATCGATGTCTCGCTCTATACGCCTACCGTGATAGGAGACGATATCGAGATTGCACTGATCGAGACCACTCCGGGTAACGAGCCGTACCCAACCTGGGCTTATGACTCTGTGATCGGAGATAGCTATAAGGGAACTGCTACGCCAACACTGGCGCAGGCGCTAACCAATATCGTAGCCCGCATTAATGATGTGGCTGACCTGGTTCACCGTGATGACGTACTGAACGGACAGACACCGTTTACCGCTACCATCTCGAACTCGGGTACTGTTTATACCATTACCATCACTGCCGGCTTCTTCGAGCAGCACTTCCGTATCGCTACACGCGGTCCGATCAAGAACCTGGCTACCGTAGCTACGCCGACTCCATTCGTGGAAGGCTCAGGCTTCTACGACCATGTGCTGGCCCTGGAAAAAGAAGGCTGGATCTTTGAAGGCGTAACCACCAACTATCCTGGTGAGGGCGTAACCCCATTGGATTTCGGTTACCCAACCAGCTATGTAGTAAATGGTTTGACCTACAATATTTACCACCTGGATCCAAGAAGGGTATCTTCAGAACCAAATGCGGTAAATACAAGGACACATTATCCGCATCTGTACATTATTACACCGGTACCGGTAGGGGCCAATGCAGGCGCAAGAGCTGCATCAAGTCCTGACCTGGCTATAGGCACCATATTAGGCTTCTCACTCGCAGCATAATTTTTTGAGGGTTTATAATTGAGAATAGCTCCCTTTTCTAAGGGGGCTATTTCTTTTACCGGATAAATATTTTACATTAGTACCATGGCAACCTATAACGAGATATCTGAGATACTGGCCGAACGGGCAGGCAGGCAACTGGATACTGCCTTTAACGAGGAAATGAAGGTATTGGTGGATATCTGGTACTCCCGTCTCCGGAGGGACACCCTGGAACAGAACAAGAGGGACAGGAAATTCTTCAAGCAGTATACCGAGGTGCCACTGGAAGTTGTGAACGTGTCCGAATGGCCAGGCTTTCCCGATATCCGGGTATCCAGAACCAAATGCAAGATTCCTACCCCGTTACGGGCAAACGGTACCCTCTTTGATTTCGTTGGTTCTGTCAATAAGCTCACCAGTTTTGGTAAGGTTTATGACCAGATGCACGAGCTGCAGGCTGCACTCGATGCGAAATATACCGGCGCTTCTCCCAAGGTTCTATGGCTAAATGAATACATCTGGATCTTTAATTCCCTGGATATGCCAGCCATCGGCGTAGATACGATCTATGACGATGTACGGGAAGCCAATAGCTTTCGCTGCGACTGTGGGTGTGCCGACTGTACGGATGATGATATAGAATACCCCGGACCAAGGGATATCCAGCAAAAGATCATCCAGGCGATCCTGGGGACAGAACTCAGGGAGAAAGGGACAACTGATACTAAAACAATAGAAGTCAATGCAGATAGTCAAACCCAGGAACAACACCGTAATTGATGTTTACAAGGCCTGGTGCCTGAAACGAATAAAGGAAGACCCCGAGCTTACCCTGATCTACGATTATAACTTTAAGCGTAGCGGGGTAAAGATACTCTACAGGGGAAGGATCTCCCGGCAGGGACAGCGCACCCGGGAAGAAGGCAGGATCATTATGACCTATGCCCTGTTCCGCAGGATCCTGGAGACCTATAATAAGATGGCGGCTGATATGATCGTTGAAGGAACGATCTTTAACCTGGGCTCCAGGCTGGGGAATATCCGGGCGAGACGATTGGGCAGGAACTTTAACAAGCTGCAGCCTAACTTCGAAGAGACACGGAAGCTACGGCAGACAGAACCAGACCATCCGATTGTCTATTACACCGATGAGGATTATTGCAAGATCTGCTGGAAGAAAAGCTGCCAGATCACCAATGAGACTTTCTATAGTTTCGACTCCTCGAATTCCGGGTTAAAGAGGAAGTTCATTAATGCCAATAAGGCTAACCCGGTACTGAAGTATAACTATCCATTCACTCCCTACTGCCCGCCAGTAGCTAAAACTGCATAAAATGGTAACCGCCTGGACATCATCCAAGTTAGTAGTCAGCCGGATCCTGAGAAATATCAAGGGAGTCGAAGCGGACTACGTTGACAGTATTCCGGAGTGGATCGCAGAAGGCGTACGGAAACTAAAGACTAAATACAGCCTGGAGATCAGGTGCAAGGAAGTTAATATTAAGTTCCATCTTTCCAATCTGAATATCCCGGCAGAAAGCATCTTCTCGGTAACTTCAGGGGGAGGCAGGCTAAAGTATAACGTAGAGGGAATGAATTACCAGAACTTCCATGCCAGGAACAACTTCCTGGAGAACCTGTTTGTATCTGATGTACCGATCTATTCTACTGCGGGGGATCCGATACAAAGCCTGGATGATTATACCGGTGGAAATCCTTTCCCAAGGGATATCATCCAGCGGTTATATACCCTGCCTTGGATTGAGCATGAATGGTGGTACCTGAATGGCACCAAGATACAGACCAGTATGGAATGTGCCACTATCCGGGTATGGTACAGAACCATACCGGTAGACGAGAACAACTTCCCGCTGATCCCGGATGTGGAGCATTACCAGGAAGCTTTATACTGGTACAACCGAATGAAGCTGATCGAAGCAGGCTTTGAAGATAAGGTAATGAACCACCAGATGGCCAAAGCCGAATGGAACGACTGGGCAGGAAAAGCCATCTCTCAGATCAGCTATCCTACAGTAGAACAAATGGACGAACAGATCATGCGTCACCTGAACATGTTCCCGCATGAGTACCACTGGGGAGCACATGTGGACTGGAACTGGGGCGGGAGGGTTGATGTATGAAGCCCGAAAGACTGGTTAATAGTACCAAGCCACAGGAGGCTTCTCCGGATACTTACTGGCATGGAAAAAACGGGATCTGGGATCGTAACCGCAGGGCAGTACAAAACGAACCCGGCTTTCTCCCAAGTTCTGTGAATATTCCTTACAGCCCAATAGGTGTGGTGGAAACTGACACTTACCCGATCATCTTTTCTACAGACAATGTTTACTCTGCAATTGGCTTCTTTGATGAGGCTAATGACGTTTATACCCCTATCCTGAATGACGCGACCAAGAGCTTTAAGCTGAACTTTGACCTGACCCGGCCTATCAAAGGGGAAGCCCGCAGGAATTTCCTGGACCAGATCGAGGTTGCCTGGTTTGAGCTGAATAACACAGCCGGCGCTAACCCGCCCCGGTTTATGAATACCGTTACGCCAGGGACTACCTTGAATGACTTCCTGTTATTCCCGCAGTCCAACTTTCCAAAGATAGACCTGGAGATCAGTGGCGGGGGTAACCTGGGAATGGGCGCTTATTATGTAGCCGTACGCTACCTGAAAAAGGACGGGACACAGACCCGTTACGGGACATTATCTGCCCCGCTATTTGCAACAGACGACCACTATTCCACTATCCCGGGCAGTAACACGGGTAAGGCCTTAACCATTAACCTGACGGATGTAGATACCCGGTTTGACACGCTGATCATTTGTGTGGTACAGAAAGTCAACGGGGTAGATACGCCTTATGAGCTGCCAGAACTACAGGTAGCGGCTACCATGCAGTTCATCTATACAGGCGGGGAGAATGTCACCCAGATCACCATGGACGAAGTACTCGTCCCGGGAGCTTTCTATGAGAATATAGGCGCTATGACACAGCTGGATGATACGCTGTATATGGGGGATATGTACGAAGAGAACATTATTGACTACCAGCAGTATGCCAACCTGGTTCGACTACGCTGGAAGTCCAGCCTGTTAACGGCAGGTGTACACCCGGTACCTTTAAACGATTCCGGTAAACAGCGGGGTTTTATGCACCAGGAAGTCTATGCTTTCTATATCGTATTGAAGCTCAATACCGGCAGGAGTACCCGTGGGTTTATTATTCCGGGACCGGCCCCTATATCGGCAGACCTGGCTACCTCTTCACTTGGTTCTGAACAGGGGCTTAATAAGCCAAAGTTCATGCTGGAAGATACAGTAAAGAATATCGATACTTCGGATAACTCCGGGGACTTCGGGGTCTGGGTAAACCAGGGCGAAGTCTACCCGGATACACCTGACTTTGATAGTACCAGCCTGGGCGGAGCAGACCTGAGGGGACAGCCGGTAAGGCACTTCCGTACCCCTTCCCTACGGTTCTGTAAGAATAACTTTTATTCGGCAAACCCGGAGTATGGTAGGACTGTACTGGATACCCTGGGGCTGGAAGCTTTCAATGTGCAGATTCCGCCAGAACTGCAGAATAGGGTGATTGGCTGGGAGATCCATTATGCCCAGCGGGACTTTAATAATGCTACCGTACAGGGGCAAAGCCTGCTGTTATTCGGTACCCAGTCTAACCAGGCCTATGCGGGGCATGCAGGAAATATCCGCTTCTCTGGTGGGAACTGGGGCTCTTATCAAAGAACCCATAGTGCCGGTGGGACCAGTGACCCGGAGTCCTTACGGCCCGTAGACAACTACGTCCGTTTCCATGCGCTGGACTTGCTGATCAGCAGGCCTTCGATTTCGCCTACCCATCTATCCGTGCAGTATGGACTGGTGATCCGTTTCCCGACAACCAATGCCAATACTTTTGTCAATAACGCTAACCAGGTTTGTTTCTGGCTGGATTACTGTAACCATGTTCCCTACGTAGACGCCCCGCTAGCCGTACCGGATAGTGCTGCGCTTCGCAGGATAGACGAGGGGCAGTATGTAGTAAACGATGAAGTTAGCGGGAGTATTAACAATACCCGGCTGGAAAGCTGTTATGCCTGTCACCTGCCGGTGCCAGATAGCGGGCTGATGGAGATGACTAACTGGACCTGGATGAGAAGGGACTATGACCGGGGAAATAATACCCCTCCTGCTTTTGAACAGACCTACCTGGCTAACCTGATGGTTTACCGGGATAATCTCTACCAGTCCTTCTATAACCAGACTCTGGTACGTACCGGTTATACCTTCAATACCGCTCAATCCGGTTCTGACCAGACGATCTATGGGGGAGATACTTTCCTTTCTTATAATAGCTTCAATACTTATGGCCTGGTAACTGACCTGGATGTACAGAACGATGTAGGCAGGGAAGACTGGAAAACACTGCCTACAGATGGCATAAAGGTAGTCCGTACTTTCATCGGGGAAACTGTAAGCAATATGGCAGGGCGTTATGAACTGCCCGGGAATATCTATAGCGGCTTTATACCTAAAGAAAATACAGCCGGGGCAGGTCTTGGCTTCCTGGCTGATTACTCCAGGGACACAGACCCGAACCAGATCGGTTACAGTAAAGACGTCAATGCAGTAGGTAACCTACTGAATGGTATTGCACCGGCTTCCCCTTTCGATATCTTCGTCTCCCGTTCTCCTCATAAGATTACCAGGAGCATTAAGCAGATAGCGGAAGGAAAAGTAAATAACTGGAAGAACTTTAATGCACTGGATTACTTTGAGACTGTAAAAGATAAAGGAGCGATAGCTAACCTGCAGGGAATGGGAGACATCCTGATCATCCACCTGACCGAAGCATTTTACAGAACCAGAAGCAAGGAGACCTTGAATACCGACCTGGCACAAATTACCCTGGGATCTGGGGATATCTTTGCCATTACGCCTAAAGAGACCAGGCCTTCCAAGCTGGGCTATGCAGGTACCCAGCACCCGCTGGCTTGCTACCTGACGCCTGCAGGCTATGTATTTCCGGATGCCCGGACCGGAGAGTTCTTTCTCTTTGACGGGGAGCAGCTTAATAACCTTTCTGACGGGGTAGAACGTTTCCTGATGAAGTATATGCAGATCCGCCAAACCGATGTCTTTTCCGGGAACGGGATCACCGTTGGATATGACTGGCGCTACAGGCGGATCTTGCTCACGATCAAGAATACGAACCTGGTTGTTGGCCTACAGAACTTTGTGCCCGGCTATGAGCCTACTCCAGAATTTATTGCCGGGCTAACAGCAGGAGTAAGTATCATTTATACCCGGGGCAGGTTCCTGGTGTTTCAGGGCGTAAATACTTCAGGGTTTATGTGCGACAGCGTACCCTTCCCACAGATGACCGATGGCGCCTTTAGCCTGGATGAGCATTCTGCAAACGGTACGGTTATCGGGACGGTAACGGCTACGGATGGGGCTACTCCATACTACTATAGTATCATTAGTGGTAACCCTTATGGCGCAGTGGCTATAGACCATACTACCGGGCAGCTTACCGTAGTGAATACGACTGTATTCGACTGGGTACTTACTCCGGTACTTACCTTACTGGTACAGGTAACCGATAACAACGGGAACACTGCCACGTCTACCCAGACCGTGACGCTCATCCACGTACCAAGCACACCAGTGATAGGTCCGCAGGTATTCCATATACTGGATACGATCAGTAATGGCGATACGGTAGGCGTAATGATGGGCTCTAACCGGGATGGAGGTACTCCGGACTGGGAGATCATTTCCGGTGATAGCGCAGGCGTATTTGCAATTGATAGCGTAACAGGCGCAATTACGATAGCGGATAATTCCAGCATTAACCGGACAACTACACCATCTTATACCTTGGGAATTTCCCTGACAATGAATGGGGTAACGGCAACCATTTCTATACCGGTATATGTAGACCCAGGGATTACCGCGCCAACCTGGTCTGGTACCAGTGTATTTACTGCGGGCCATACCACGCCAAATGGTACTTTAATAGGTTTGTTCCTGGCAGCTACCTGCTCTAACCCGGTAGACTATATCCTGGAATCCTATAACAATACTGGGGCAATCAATATTGATATTGACCCGACAAGCGGTACCTTTGGGAATATTACTATATTAAACAATAGCTTCCTGGTTGCAGGGATCGATAATATCTGGGTAATCCGCTGCTATAATACCGTGAACCCAAGTTTGTACATAGATGTAACCATAACAATCCATATCACATGAAAGTAGCAAAACTATTAAGTAGTACAGATACTTCAGGCAATGACCTGGGGGATTTAGTCTGGATCTGGTGCCCAGGCTGCGAGAGTTATCATACTCCCAGGGTAAGAGCAGGTATTGATGGAGACCCTAATGGAAATAGTGTATGGACCTGGAATGGTAATGAAGAAAAGCCAACCATTAATCCTTCTATCTTAGTATGGTGTGATAACCCTGATATTAGGTGCCACTCTTTTGTAAGGGATGGCAATATACAGTTCTTACCAGATTGCGGACATAAACTTAAAGGTCAAACAGTTCCCTTACCAGAAATAGACTTATGACACCAGGATGTACTGTACCATGGGCAAAGAATTATAACCCCGGCGCTGATGTAGATGACGGGAGTTGTATCTATCTGCAGAAAATAGGCGGAGTCTGCTATGAATTCTCAGATGTTCCGCAGAGCAGTTTACTAAATACAGGCTTTACCTTAAGCTATGCTTTAGGCAGGGGCTGGAGTTTCTACCATGATTATAACCCGGACTTCTACTTCCATACCCGTAACCGCTTTATGTGTTTAAAGGATGGAAGAGGCTATTATATTAACGAAGGGCCGAGAGGCAAGTACTTTGGCAGTACCGTAAATCCTTTCTTTATCGATGTCGTCTTTGCAGGGATGTCCGCTCTTAAGTTGCCAGGCCAGGCCCGCTATACTCAGGTTCTGGAACCTTATCCCGCACTCACATTGGACTCTGTGAACTGGGTATCTGAAGTAAGGGGAGCAGGGAATGACCCGGCTATCGATAACGCGCCGGCACTCTATAATGAAACCATTACAGCCGTTACGATCTGGAACAACTACCAGACCTCAGGCAGGATCCTGCTAGACCGGAATAAGATCTCCCTGGAGGATAGCAATAACCGGAACACAGAACTTAAGTGGACCTTTAATGGCTTCCGGGATGTGGTCAAGGATCAGGGCGTGAACTTCCTGCTGGATATCTTTGCAGACTATGCCATCGATACGAGCAATACTACTCCCCTTGCCAGTATCCCCTGGTTTAAGAAAAGACTGATAGAAGGTAAGTATTTTATCATTAGATTTGAGTTCGACAACAACAACGATAAACAGATTACCCTGCATGATCTGGATGCAGACATCTCTAAATCTTACAGGTAATGAAAACAGCAATTAAACCGGCAAAAAAGAGTTTGCTATCCCAGTATAAGAAGATGGCTGCAGGTGGGGATAATTCCCTGCTCACCGATAAAGACGGCAATATATTACCCGATACAGGAAGTTCTGCCTGGGAGTCTTATGGAAAGAAAGGTGGTGGTATATCCTCGGATGCAGTTAATGCTGGGGCAGGTATACTGGATACCGGTATAAATCTACTATCTCCAAAAGACAAATATGGTGTACAGTCCAATGCAGGGGCTATAGCCAGTGGGGCATTGAAAGATGTGGCTTTAGGATTCTCCGTAGCCGGACCGATAGGGGCAGGCGTAGGTGCTATATTTGGAGGAGTAGAAGGCTTACTCGGAAATAAGAAAGCCCAGAAAGCCAAGGGGATTGCTATCCGGGCACAAGGCGTACAGGAACAGCAAGACCGTAATGCCCGTTCCGGGGCAGAGATTGCAGCCAACCCAAGTCTAAAATATGGTAACCTGCAGGCTTCCTACTATGCAATGGGTGGTACGATGAAAGGTACCTTACCACAGGTTCCCCGGCTAAAGAAGCCGATGGCGCCAGTACAGCCTAAACAAAGGGTAATGCCACCAGTAGCAGATGTTCCTGGCAGGCAGTTATCCCATATGGCTAAAGGTGGAGTAGTTCCCCCTGCTTATAATATCAAGCATCAGACAGGCCCTTATAAAACCTACCTACCTAAGGTACCGACCCAGAACCTGAGTAAGATGGGTACTGGTGGAGATCCGAAAACAGCTAAACCTGTTACACCTCCCAGGCCGGTAAGCAATAACCTGAAGTCGGAGTGGAACAGGTTCGTTGGCTTTGCAAAGGAAAGAGGAATGGCCGGCAGCCCGGATCTTGACATAAGAGACAAGAATATGGGCAAGAACCTGATGGACGATTACATCAAGACCAATCCCAATACTACCTTACGGTATGACTCTATCCCTGCTATCCAGCAGAACTTGCAGGATTACCGGCAGCAAGCCTGGAACAGGGTACAGCAGCACAAGGCGGAATCAGACGCCAAGAGTTATGATGAATTTATGCCAAATCTTTCCCAGGTAGATGGCTGGCTGGGGAGCAAGACTTCCCAGGCTACTTTTCCGTCTGTTATCCTGAATGGGAAGAATATGGGCTTTTCTGACCCGACTAAAAGTACCCAGGAACAACTCGTGCAGAAAGGGTCAGGAGGAAGCATCCATATTAAGCCTTCCCATAGGGGTGCCTTTACTGCTTACAAGGAAAGGACTGGTAAGACAACTTCGGAAGCGCTGCATAGTTCTGATCCGCATGTACGCCAGATGGCCAACTTTGCACGTAATGCAGCCAAGTGGTACCATGGGGCTAATGGCGGAGAAGTATTTAAGACGACTGATCCCAGCTATAAATATCCCTGGATGGTAATGGGCGCTAATGGTGGTAAACTAGAAAACCTGTCTGCTGGTAATGCCAAGGTAGAAGGCCCATCCCATGCCAATGGTGGTGTAAAGTTTCCTGCCCAGGGGGTAGAACTGGAAGGAGATGAGACCCTGAACGGGGACTTTGTCTTCTCTAAGAAGCTGGGCTTTGCACAGACCCACGAAAAGATTGCCCGTGCACAGGGGAAGGTAGAAAAGAAACCCGATACCATCGTTAACCGGAATACGTTAAAAGCACTGGACAGGCAAACCGATCTGCTTAAGCAGCAGCAGGAAGCCACCAAGCAGGCCATGGGAATCCCGAATGAACTGGACAAAGGCAGTATGGCTAATGGCGGGAAGATGAAAGGAAAGTATAGCCATGAGCTGATGCACCTGGAAGATACCAACCCGGTTAAACTGGCTAAAGGAGGGAAGCTTTATAAACGGATGGCAGATGGCGGGGACAAGTTTCCCCTACCTAAGGTAACTCCTCCGGGAGTATTACCGGACCTGCCGGAACTGAATACCCCGGATCCAGGCATGTCCCCTATTACGCTTGATACAACGCCTACCAAACAGCTGGGAACCCTGGCCAATGGAGTAGCCTCTACCTCTTCACCAGGTTCTGGAAGCTCTTCGGGCACCGGAACAGTAGCCCGGAAAGGCAGGTTGATCGATAAGATTAATACTGCAGGTTCTGCTGTAGCGCCTTTCCTGCCGAACCTGTACGAGGCTACCCGTAAACTACCCTTACCTAATGCGCCTGTGCTGGAGTCAGAGATCGCACCAGCCTTGGTAGATTACTCTGCATCCCGTGCAGAAGCAGTAAGACAAACCCGTGGTGCAAACAAGACAGCAGAGGAAAGCCTGAATACTGGAGCAGCAGTCGCTGCTACCCGTGCAGCTAACCTGGCACAGCAGGAACGGGCCGTAGCTGGCATTAACGAAGCGGAACAAACGGCCAATGCCGGTATTCGTAACCAGAATAACCAAGTGAATATGCAGATGCGGGCCAGGAATAATTCCCTGCGCAACCAGTATCAGCAGGAACTGACTGAGCGCCAGATCAAAGGACAGGAGCTGACCGGCCAGAACCTGGCTAGTATCTCAGAGAAGATCCAGGGTATCCAGCGGGATAAGAAAGCAGAAGGACTGGATGAACAGCGCCTGATGATCGAAGCCCTGAAGGATAATACAGGTGCTTCTTACCGGGGAGCTAAGCAGCTATTTGCCAAGCACCTGAGCAAGGAAGATATGGACTACCTGGATAATCACTTCCAGAGGATCTCCAAGCAGGATAAAGCAGACCGTGATGCCCAGACAGCAGTGGATAAGAACCTGGCTGAGCAAGCCAAGAAGTCTACTCCAGTTCTGGACAAATATAAAACAGCAGCGGATGTACTGGGTAGGAAGTCTACTGTACTTACTCCGGAAGAACTTAAACTATATAAACAATCTAAAACCAGCAGCTCAGACTTAACTAAATAATGGGACTATATGATCAGGTGAAGATGGCGGATAGTCCGTACATGTCACAATACGTAGGGTCTATAGTTCCGGAGATAGCGAACTACTCTAACCTGGTACAGACCCGCTATAACGATGCAGCCGATTCCGACGATAAACTGACCGAGGCACTGACTAACCTGCAGCACCTTGGCTTTGCTTCCGATACGCAGTATGCTAATGAGCTGAAGCAGGAGTATTACCAGAAGTTACAGGAGCGCTCCGAGCGGGGAGATTATGAGAATATGGGGCGCAGAACCCATAGGGATGCGATGAACTTCGTAGCCCAGTACCAGCCCTTACTCCAGCGGCAGAATGATTTTGCCACCATCGCTAAGAAAGTACAGGGGGATCCAAATATTGCGGATCCGAATAAGAAGGCACAGATCCTGCAGTATATCCAGGATATGAACCAGACCCCTATCGATCCGGAAACGGGTACCTTCTACCGGGATGCCAATGGAAAGGTAAAGCTAAACGCTATACAGGACTGGAGTTATGCCAAAGACGTGGATGTGAATAAGAAGCTGGCCGATCTGCTTTCCAAGAAAGAAGCGGATATCAAACAGAATGGCTTTACCTCTATAGGTGGCTACCGGATCAGTACGACAACCAAGCTGCGTGACCCGCAGATAATGGCCCGGCTGGCCGATGAGATCCAGCAGACTGACCCGGAAGTAAAGGCAATGATCAACCGGGATGTCACGCTTCAGAACTATAAGCTAAATGATGACCAGATCGCAGACGGACTAAAGCAGTCCGCCTTGTCCCCTTACCAGCGTCTTCGCCAGAAAGGCCTGTCAGATCATGATATTGCTATTCATGCCCGGGCGGCAGGAATGAGCCTGGAGGATGCTAAGGTATCCCCGGTAAGCCGTCAGGTACAAAGGCTTGTCGATTCCGGGATGTCGGAATCTGCAGCCAAACGTGCCGTCTATAATGAACTGACTGCCCAGCAAATGCGCGACCCTTCCAATCAGCTGATGGGAGACCTGTTTGGATTCAAGCAGGTAACCCAGGAAGAGCATACGGATGAATGGGCGCTAATGAAAGCTAAGCATGCACTGGACCAGATGGATAAATTTAATGGAGACTTCCAGTTAATTAAGAACCCTGCCTTCCATACGGAAGACCAGGACCCTACCCAGATTACCGATACCTACGTAAAAAAGCAGCAGGCCACTACCGGGATGCAGCAAAGCCTGCAAGCTTCTGTACAGGCAGCTTTAACCAAGGCAGGACTGGCTACCGGGGATCCTAAGAAAGATATTGCCTTATCACAGATCTATACAGAAGATGGTACCAAACTGGCTCAGCTAGTTGGTACCCTCAAAGCTACTAACCCTGACCTGGCAGACCGTCTGCAATCTGCGGGAAATACCTATTACCAGGCAAAGTCTGAACTGGCCTCCCATAGAGCCAATACGGCTGCGCTGGAGGAAGTCTCGGGAGCAGATACCAAGAAGCTCTACCAGAACTATGTGAAAGATATGCAGGAGAACAAGGGAGGTACTGGTAAGCCACTGGACTATAATACTTTTGTAAACGGGCTGAGATCTAAGGAGGATCCGAATATCAACCTTGCAACCCGGCTGATGAATAAGTTACCCGGAGTGAGTGGCCCTTATACCCGTGCCAAGGCAGCTTACGCAGAAGCACTGGATAAAGGAATGGCCAAGTTCAATGCCAATAAAACCAGCCTGCCCGGCTATACTTCCATAGCGCCAACTAATGACTCAGATGGCTTCGGCAGGATTACCGGCTTTATGAATGACCAGGCACAGTCCGGAGCACTGCAGCTCCGGGACCTGAACACGCCAGGCGGAAGCACGACCAGCCTGGCTAAGCTCATTGGAGCTGATCCTACCACGACCAAAGGAAGGGAAGCCCTCCGTGCCACTAAGGTTCTGGTAAACCAGGAGCCAGCACCGGATGGTAAGATCTCTGCTACTGTCTATTCACCGGACGGAACCCAGAAGGTAGTTGCAATAGATAACCTGGATCCTACAATGGCCCGGGAGATCAAGACCCGGATGATCGAGGTAGCCGGACAGGTGGGAGACAGGCAGTATGCTACCTCCCGCCAGCAGAAGGCTTTAGCCGGACTGGGGGAAGGAGCATTCAAGTACATGAGTACCTCGCAACTTCAGAACAGGGAACCTTCTTCCGTGGTCTATCCTTTAAACGATCAGTTAAGCGTTCGCATACGGCCAGGAGGTAGTGAGGGGAAACGTTATGAGATCTATGCCCGTAACCCGGTAACCGGAAACGATGAGCCCACAGGGATCATTAAGAACTCCGTGGATGATGTAGCCATTATGCTGGGTAAGCATGACTTCTCACAAAATGCAAACTCCAAGGTACAAGAGCGTGTAAACACACCTTAAATGTCAGAACTGTTTCTATATTTGTTGTATGGGAAAGCAGCAGAGTACTCCAAGCAGGTTCACCCCTGCCCAAACAGGCGTAGGTATATCGGATGAACTGGGTACTAACCCGGTTTTCCAGCGTAATAACGCTATAGGACAAACGATAGATCAGGGCCTGGATAACCGCCCGGAGGCTACTGATGCCCTGAATAATGTATTCGGAAACCAGGACAAGTCCGAGTACGACTATGCGATCTCCAAGGGAGCGCAGTTTAATAACAACCCCACGGATCAGGAACATACCCTGGCAGCTACCCAGCCATTCCTGTTTGGTAACCCGATGCACTCTGATGTTGGCCGGGCACTGCTAAAGTTCGTACCGATGGTTGCTACCAAGTTTGTAGACCAGGTACAGAACATGATCAGTGGTACGGCCAAGATCCTGGGAGCAGAAGACTTTGCCAAATTCACTTCTTCTCCGGACAATGCAATCAATGAGTATGTAGACGATGTTGCTACAGAACTCAAGGCAGCTTTACCACAGCATGCTTCGGCTAAATACGATTCCGACAACCTGGGCGCCCACCTGCTGTCCTCCAAGTTCTGGACAGATGATATCGCTGATGGTACAGAGTTCGTAATGGCTATGGCACTGGGTGCTAAAGGTGCTGCAGGGCTTACAGAAGGACTGGCCAAGGGAGCAGGTGCCTTGTCTAAAGCTACTAACCTGGGAGAGCTTTACCAGAGTATTCCTATTACTGAGCGTATCGCTACAGCAACAGCTAATAACTTTACAACTAAAACAGTCGGCTTCCTGAATGCAGCCTCTATCTCTGCGATGCAGGCTAAGGGAACAGCTAACCAGATACAGGCCAAGCTACGGGAGAAGTATACCAATACCGTGGATCCGGAGACTGGTATGCTCTATGCTCCGGATAAGGTAGAACAGAAGATTAAAGAAAGCCAGGATCTGATCGACGAGAAAACCAATAACACTTTCTGGGCCACGATGGCGACTGAACTAGCTCCATCGATCTGGGCTTCCAAGCTTTTCCTTGGGAGAGGAAAAGAATCGATGGGACTTCTTAATGAAGATATCAAGAAGGCAGTCAACGAAGGCAAACTTACCCTGGAAGATATCAAGAACGGGACCAATACCGACGTACTGAAAAAGACCGGTTTCCTGGATACTAAAGAGATCAGTAAGGCAGCGCTGGTAGGTGGTCCTGTAGCCATGAACCTGCAGCAGTCTATCCAGCAATATGATGTGGACCAGGCAGTAGGCGGGAAAGGTGGAAATGCCTGGGACTCAAAGTATGGCTATGTAAAGCAGTTCCTGGATAACTTCACCCAGAAGGAAGGGATCAAGAGTATTATCCTGGGCTCTATCCTGGGAGCAGGTACAGCTACCGTACATGGCTTTGGTGCTAATGGCCAGTATAACGAAGCTATGGAAGGCCATCTAAAAGCCATGCAGGCAGCAGACGGGCTCTACGGTGGTGTCTATGCAGAAGCTATGAAGGGAATCTACCAGACAGATCCTGCTGGTAAATTAAAACTAAACGAAGACGGACAACCTGTAGAAGATATTGCCAAGATCCAGAAGCTGGTCTTTGGCATGTTACAGCATAAGGAACTCTGGGACTCCCAGACGGCAGCTGTACTGGCCGGCAATTCAGATATGGCATCTTTAAACGAGAAGGTAGCCTTATCCCAGGCAATTGCTTCAGAACTGCAAAGCGGGCGCTATGAGAATACTGACCAGGCACGCCAGTTCCTGAAGTGGTTCCATACCCAGCGGATACGGGAACAGGGCAAGGTAGCCGAGAAAGAGGCACAGGATAACCAGGTAGCAGACTCTGCAGCACAACAGGCACCTGACCCGGAACAGGGACAGGAAGCCTCTGTCAAAACCCAGACTGCTATTTCTACCGGTACAGCTAAAGGAGATGCCAATATCTCCCGAGCAGTAAACGATAATTCCATGCTGCTGGATAAGCTGTTCGATATGTGGGATAAGACCGGCAGGCAGGCTGCTAAGCTAACTAAGATAGGAGATAATCCCAGCCGCACCGCTTTCAATGAAAGTGTGCGCAGGACCTTGTTCTACGAGGCAGCCAAGCGGGAAGCCTTACTGGATATGATAGCGGACCGGAAGAAACAGAGTGCAGAACCAGGAGCTGATATGGACCAGCTAATGGCTGAGTCTCAGGTTCTGGACAAACTCCACCAGGACTCTCTGGACCGTTCTTCCCAGCTGGCTAATAAGCCGGATGAAGTCTTTAAGCACTGGGATAAGTTCAATTCTTCCCGTCACGAGCTGACCAATGATTTGTTCGAGTCTAAAGCGGCACTGGAAAAAGAGAACACCAAGGAGAACAACCAAAAGACCAATACCGCAGCCTATAGATTAGCAGAGTTCAATGCCAAAGAGGGAATAGGTTATCCTACCCAGACGGACCCGAGTACCGGGGATGTCAATTGGGTAAAAGGGGATGAGTTGAATAATGGCACTAACCTATTTGCTATTAACCAGAACCCGCTGGACAGGCAGGCAGTACCTATCGGTATGCGGAATGATGCCCAGTTCAAGGCGGGCGCCCAGTATAAGGATATGCTCCAGCTGCAGTCTATGATCGACTCGGCCAGGGAAGGCAAGACACCACTGGCTGAAGTAGTTGCTTATGCCCACGATAAGATTGACAACCTGGATAGTAATACCAAGGCCAAGCTACAGGACCTGATCGATCAGCAAAGTAAACAGCTGACCGAGGATAAGCAGAAACTGGCAGCTACGCCTGAAGTCATAGAAGACGAGGAAGGTTACCCGGATCCTAATCCGGAGTACGCCGACCTGAGTAAGCAGGTGCAGCAGCGGGAACAAGCTATCCAGACCAGCACTGATCTGCTGGCTAAGAAAGCAAACGATACCGAGCTGGACAGGTTACAGCGCAGCCCGGAGAAACAGGAAGAGTACCTGAACAGACGCTTTGCTGAAACGCACTTCGATAAGGCAGAGAATGTCCTGCAAAATGCTATAGATAATGGCAGGGTAAAAGATACTTATGCCGATAGCAGGGCAGTAGCCCGGGCTATCCAGGACGTCACCTTCATGCGGGATGCGATGGAGGACCGGATGAAAAATGGTGACCTGAAGGGACAGGATGGCTATGCTTATCTGATTACCAAGGCAGACGAAATACTGGCCAGGCTGGCCCAGGTACAGCAGGCCGTGGCAGAAAACCAGGTGAAACGGGATGCGATCCAAAGCTATATTGGTCAACAGCATGCAGGACAGATCGCTTCTGCCCTGGGCTTTAACCTGGAGACCAATAGCATTACCGATCCGGCTACCTTTAATATAGCAGATGGTATACTGGGCGGGAAACTGCAGGATATGTTCAGTCAGATCCGTAACCTGGCCAGTGGTAACTTCTATGAAGGCAGCCAGGCACTTCTGCATACTATCAAGACCAAAGCTACCGAGACGGATAAAGTAGCACTGCTATCCAGCCTGGAAGATAAGGTATCGGCTGCAGTAGCGGCGCTACCAGAACCAAGGAGTAGTAAGCACCTGAAGACCAACTTTGGAGAAGCACCTGAGATCTATCTGGTTCCCTTGCTGCGCAGTATGACAGAAGGGCAAACAGAACTCAATGAAGGAAAGTATAGCCCGATCAATCTGTTTCGCCAGAATAATGACCTGGCAGCATTTGAAGATAGTATAAACGCGCTGCCTGCAGGAGACACTTCCCTGGGGGTTACCAAGGAGAAACTACAGGCAGTGCTAAAGTCTTATAGAGAAATCGTCTCCGCCAAGCAGGTGAGCCATCTCCTTGGTTCTGGACTGAACCTGGAAACTACCGTAGGGAAAGAGATCGAAAATGCTACCGGTGCTATCGTTCCGACTACCCAGCAGGAGATCGCTATACGGGATGGACTGGCCTGGCTAAAAGCTGATAAGGAAGTTACGACCGGCCCGTTTGCGGGCTGGGGTTTCCTTAGAGGGATAGCAGGTACCGGCAAGACTTCAGTAGCCATGAAGTGGTTAATTGGTCTTTCCGGGCTAAAACCGGAAGAGATCATTTCTTCTGCGGCCACCGCTAAAGCAGCAGGCGTGTTAGGTTCCCACCTGGGGACGGAGTCCGTAACGATAGACGAGCTGATGGATCGGGAAATCCCTGCCGGTAAGAAACTGATTATCGTAGATGAGTATGCCCGGGTAAGCTCTGATAAGCTAAAAGACTTTCAGAATAAGGTACAGGTCCATAATAAGAATCTTTCTCCTGCAGACAGGCTAAAGGTCATGATCCTGGGGGATCCTACCCAAGCCTCTCCTGAAGTTTTCAGGAACCAGGATATCACAGACCCATCTTCTAACCCGGACGCCAAGCGGATCAGGGTAATCAATCCCCTGACTGTAGTCTATAGGAGTGACGTATCTGCTGTGACCCAGACTTCCGATATCTTCCAGGATAACCCGGAAGAGGTAAGAAGCATCAATGTCCGCGCTTCGGGAGATGAGTACACGCCACATGCGGTAGGTACCCATACCGGCAAGACAGCCCAGGGGATCCTGGATGCTATTAAGGTTAACCAGGCTGCAGAAGATCCTAACGGACTTGGCTATACGCCTAGAACCCGGGTGATTATCACCGATACTCCAGCTAAACTCTTCTTCTACGGTTCTAGCGGCGTTCCGGTAATCTCTGTTTACGATGCACAGAGCGAGACCTATGACGAAGTTTATGTCGATCTGGACCCTAAGAACTTCTATGATACCGAGAAGTATAATGCTGCCATGTATACAGCAGCTTCCCGTGCTCAGGAATACTCTTATATCAAGTATGCCGATGGAAAGAATACCATCGATCAAAGCCTGATCTATGAGAAAGAAACCAATGACAGGAAAGGTGCTGAGGCAAAAGGAGACTATATCAAGGCCCGTACCGAAGAGCAGCAGTTGATGCAGCAGGGCGTTACCGGTCAGCCATTAGAGGTAACTCCGGTTACCAAGGCAGAGCAGGTAGCTAACGAGAGCCCGTTGGATAAGGCGACCGATCCGGAAGTTCCCGAGGAACAGGAGATCGTAGCAGAGACGCCGTCTGTTCCGGATGAACAGACTTTGCCGGGAGATATGGAACCGGAAGGGGATACCCAGCCGGATACGGAAACACCTGCACCACCTGTAGCAGACATCAATCCTACTACGGTTCTACCCTCTGAGCATATCCTCCCCAACATCGAATCGGCAGCATTCCCGGCATTAAAGCTAGATGAGAATGGACAAAGTAATATTGGAGTAAACTCCCAGGTTTACTACTTCCACACCCGGGAGAACAATGGGCAGGATAGCGTAACCGTCATGGCTATGGGGAAAGACGGGACTTACGTGCCCATTTCCAAGATCTTTCAGGAGGAGATCCAGAAGTTCCCGCAGTATGGTTGGATCAAGGAAGGGATCAAGACCTCTACCCCGATCTCCGGAGCAGATGCAATTAATCCTAAAGGCGCCAAGGCAGGTAAGCTGCCAGAAGAGCTGAAAAACTCTATCCTACGTAAGGGACAGATCTCTGCAGCACAGCGTCTGACTTATCAGTATGGTAATCAGCCGGTAGAAGGAACCGGAGTATTAAAACATATCTCTGACCTGTTCAAAAGCAAATTCTATCATTCCAACCCTGATCAGCAGGCTAAGGGGGATAAGGTACATTATAAGATCTTTCGTAAGAACGAGGTAGCTGCTTCCAAAGCTAAAGGTGCCCGTTACCAGTTTGGTGGTTTTACGCCAGATCCGGGTATCCCCTATGCAGTAATAGGCGTAGAGCCGGGAGCAACCGATTACCGGAACGCTCAGTTCGTAAGGCTGACGGCTAACCGCCTGGACCAGGAGAGCGAGCACTATACTACACTAAAGAAATACCGGGATACTGCTACAGAGTTGCAGCGCCAGACTGGTATCGACCATGGCTCTTCTGCCTATAGCAAACTGGTAAAGGCACTGAAGAATAGCCTGGAGATCGTACACGAAGATACAGCTACCGGTACAGAACCAAAGGTAAGGGTGAAGGAGAACTATACCCGGGAGGACCTGGAATCCGCATTGAATAAAGTAAATGAGGATGACCGGTCTTCTATGCCCCCAGAACTGGAGGATTTGCTGGATCCGTCCAATGCTGCTAAACTGGCCTCGGTACTTCCACATGCCCAGAGTCTGGCTATGCAGCTCTATGGGGTCAGGGAAAGTGCTGCCTTAATGAATAAAGAAGAAGCAGATAAATACCCGGACTATGAACATATACCTGCAAAAGGAGAAGAAGAAACCGGCCTTGGCAGAGTTCTGCTTAAAGGGACTGGTGGCAATACTGGCCGTAAAGCTGTCTATAAGAAAGCCTATGAGCTGCAAGCAGGAAAGGGACCTGCTCAGAAAGCCTTTGATCAACTGGCCAAGACTAATGAATTCGCCGGGAATATCCGTATCCGGGTAGAGGATATTGCTGCCCAGCGTGCTTCTAAGGGCAGGGTAGCCGTATCGACCGGTAAATCCCTGATGACAGATGCAGGCGGGAACACGGCTATCTCCAGGGCAAGGCCATTACTGGCCCAGATCCTGGGAGAGAGTAAAGTAGCCAGTGGGGAACTGGAAGAAGCTGATCTGGACAGGGCAGATATCAAAGCGCAGTTGAGCAGGGAAGTACGCCAGCTTTCTTCGGACAATGGCACAGGGATACTGGATACCGGGAAGAAGATCCTGGATCAGTCTGGTATCGACCCGGATACCAAATCGGAGTACCTGGGCAAACTGGCCAGGCTGGAGACACTGAAAGAGACCAGTCCGGTTACCCTGGACACTTTGAATATGATCGTAGGGGACCAGAACTTCGATGATGCTGGCAGGCACCTTACCCAGCAGGAGTTTAATGTACAGGGCAGGAATGGCAGAACCAAGACTACCCGTACCTATATGCGTAAACCACTAGATATCGACCAGTTCAATACCTTAGGTAAAGATCCAAAAGCCAATGCAGATACCTTGGCTACTATGGTAGGCACCAAGCTGCAGGATATCCATCCGACAGTCATCTCGGTTAGCCACGAAGGCATCGAGACTCCATCCGGTTCTGGAAGAGCGGAAGAGGTTAAAGTACCCGCCACTACTCCAGGCTCGGAAGTAGAACTGCAGAAGAAGATTACTGATCTTCAGGACAGGATTGCTACAGCTAAAGGCAAGGAGAAGATCGAGCTGCTTAAGGAAATGAAACAGCTGCGGGAGGACCGTTACGGATCTGCCAAGCTATTCGATAGTTCCCAGCGTGGTAAAGATACCGGGCAGCTGATCACTATAGATAAAGCCAGGGAGATGATCTCCCAGATGCTCCCCGGGATGAAACCAGAAGAAGCCAGTTTCCTTGACCGGATGACGATGCTGAAACTGCAGAAGCCCGGAGAAGATCTGCTTGGACTGTTCCAGGATGGTAAGATCCTGCTTCGGGAAGATGATGGTTCGGTAGGAAGTAAAGTGGTTCGGCATGAGATCTTCCATGCGATCTATAACGATTACCTGACCCCGAAAGAACGTCAGCGTGTCAGCGAAGCATTCGATCCACTTGGCAAGATGACTCCTCAGAACCTGGAGGAAGCTTTGGCCGATCACTTTATGAACTGGCAACGGACACCAGAGACCTATGGTTCCCGTATCCGTCAGCTCTTTAATAAGGTGCTCTCCTGGATCGGCTTTGCTAAAGACAATGCCGGCACGATCTCTGACCTGTTTAAAAAGATCGAGGATGGTAAGTTCCAGGTAAAGAGCCCGGAGACTTCCAATACCCGTATGGCTTTCTCTGATATTAAGAAGTACGGAACCATACAGGAGTATAAGAATGCTTCCCAGAAAGTACAGGGGATTATCTACAGGAACTACGTGAACGATAGCCTGGAGAATATGCCACTGACCCAGAAGGAACTACTCCCGGTTATCCATGAAGAACTCAAGAACGAGTTTAATACGATCAGTAAAGACCTGGATGCACTGGTAGAAGCGCAGCAGGAAAGCCTGAGGAGCTATGAGCTAGAGACTGATCCCGAACTGAAGGCAGAGCATAGTTCTGACGTAGACTTTATCTCTGAGGAGATCGCTGCACTTAACCAGCAGTATGCTACCCTGAACAGGTTCATGGGGGATGACGGCTACAGCACCCTGAAGGACCTCTGGAAAGATTTGTACCCTAACTTTAAAACCAAAGCCGACCTGGATAAGTTTGAAGAGGATGAACAGTATAACGACCCGGAAAGCATCGAGCGTGCCGAATCTGAAGAGCTGGATAAAGCCTCGACCGGCCTAACGGACTTTACGGTACAATCGGACGAACGGAACAATGAGACCAGGATCTCAGAGAACGTGAAGAACTTCCTGAGCTTTGTCTATAGGCCGAAGACCGTTGGAAAGAATGGCCAGGAGGCTTCCAGGGTGAATCCTCGCTTCGTATACCTGCAAAGCCTGAAAACCCTGGCCGGACTTTCCAGTTCTGACCCGGACTTTACCGACCAGATCAAAGGAAGGGCTGCCGATATGGGGATCAACCTATCAGGCAGGTCGGATGCAGCACTGGTTGTAAACCATATCCTGAATACCATAGAGAATGCTAAAGGAAGTTCCTATAGCTTCCGTACCGGGCAGACTGACGAGCAGGGCAGGTACCGGAGTCAGGAAATAGAGTTACCCGGGCATAACCGTTTCCTGGATGAGAATACTTTCGTTACCTCAACCGAGAACCAGGACCTTACCCACAGTACCGCTACCGGGGTTCTGGCAGATGCGCGGAACTTTGTGATCAAACGGGAAGGGAAGTCCACTACAGAATTCCTGCAGCAGGTAGCCGATATAGTAGGAATGGACCAGGCTAAGGGATATTTCCGTCAGCTACAGGCCCAGGAATCTGTCAGGGAACTGATGTCTACTTTCCTTTCCCAGCGGGAGTCTACTCCTATGATCGCTGAAGAGGTAAGAGGCTTTAAAACGACCCTGAAGTATTTCCGTGCCCAGAACTACGGGACAGAGCGGATCAAGACCGTAGAAGTAGAGAATGCTTTCAAACAGAACTACAGCAAGCTTGGCCAGGAAGACTGGGCCAGGTTTAATAGCTTAAGTGCAGAACGGGGAATAGGTAAGGCAAAAGCATTAGCTTTCCTGGCTGAGCGTATGGGGATTAAAGGCCATACCAGTATTCCTCCTGTAGATAACGGCCTGGTGAACGCAGTCCATGGGGATTTGGAGGCACTGGAAGCCAGTATCAAGCAGGCTGAGTCAGAACCAAGACCACAGCGGGATGACTCGGATGAATCTACTCCGGAAGACTTTAACCCGGTAGCAGCTGCCTTAGAGAATAATACCGGGCTACTGGACAGGTTTACCCGGCTGCTCACGCTCCATTCTGCAGAACAGCGGGCCTCTTCCTATATGGACGTATCGGGTACCAAGCGTTACCTGTTCCATAATGGCAGCCAGGCACACGATACGATAGGCAAGATCATTGGCTACTTTGAGAAAAGCAATACCAAACTGAGGAGCCTGCCGGAACACTTCAAGGACCCGGTACTGGCTAAGAACATCTTTGCCGGTTCTGACATCAACCGGATCTATGAGCTGCTGGATCATGACGGCCAGCGTCAGGAAGGTAAGGAAGAGTTTGCTGTGACCTACTCTAAGGAGACCAATACCCAGTGGCTGAAGAGGAACTTCTCGGATGCCTTCCTGTCTTTCATGAAGACTAATTCCGGGAACAATGATGCGGCTTTGACCTATATGCAGAACTTCTACACGATTTCCAACCGTCCGAGGATGCTGGGAGCCAGTGTACGGGTACTACCTGAGGCCAAGATCAAGGAAGCACTGATCAAAGGAATCGAGCAGCACCTGGAGCAGCCGGATAGAACCGACATAAAAAACTATGATAGATTTAAAGCAGTCAACTTTGACGAGATGCATCGGGCTATCGAGGAACTCCATAAGGATAAGCTCGAAGGCAAGCCTGTTTCTGAACACCGGAACTCGCCTGAAGGCCGTGCTAAACTTGGTAGAATCTACCAGGAAATCTCGGAGAGTTCAGAACTAAAGAGTCAGGTAGCGGGGCACATGATCGGGCAGCTTAAGGCCCATGCAGAGGAAGTAATGGAAACCCTCCGCAGAGAGAAAGTTCCTCTTGGTTCTGGTATGCATGAAACCATGCGCCTGATGAAGGATCCACGCAAAGCTATCCTGCCTGCAGATGCCCAGGTACTGGAAACAGAGATCAATGAGAAGGAGAATTATCCTTCCAATGAAGATCTCCGGGCTACCGTGGAGTCTTTCTGCCTGAACAACTACGTGAACAGCTTCTTCCTGAACCAGGCAGTAGCAGGGAACATGAACTACTTTAAAGACTCGGCTGACCTGATCAAGCGTATGTCCGGGGTATTCGCCCCGGGGATCAAGGGGATGGTATCCTCTAGGTTCTTCATGCCGGAGAAATTCAGGGTAGCGATCTCCAACGATATCAAGTTGCAAGGTAACCTACTGTCCGATATCTTTAACGATACCCAGTTAAAAGCTACTCTGAAGAAAGAAGGCTTTGATCTGACCGATGCTCAGGGTTATATGCTCCCCGAGCGTGCAGACCAGATCGTACAGGGCTTTGGCCAGGCTTATAATTCCGGAGCAGTATTCAAGCCTGCCCATTACGAAGTGGCAGACCGTGGAGATGGTAACTATGTTCCTACTATGCTGAAGTACTCCTCTGTAGTTCTATCGGATGACCTGGTAAGCCGGTTCCCTAAACTGGAAGCACTAAGAGATGCTATGCGGAACCATCCGGATGGACCAGTACATGAATTCGTATTCAGTACGGGAGATAAGGTAGGTACACCAAAAGAACTGGTAACTCTGCCTACAGACGAAGGAGCAGTAAAGATCCCGTCTGAGTCAGTACTGTCTTTAAGCAACGACAACTATCGGCTGCAGCTAAACCCTAATCATGACGCTTATGATAAGGTAGCTAACCCGACACAGTTAGGATACTTTCTGAATGTAATGCATAAGCTGACAGATGCAGGGGCACCTAATATCGAAGCAGCTAACCAGGTATATTCCGCCATTGCAGAGAAAGTAACCCGGGGCATAGCCCGGCTCTCCCAGAACTCATTGGATAAGCAGGGTAAGTTTACAGCCGGCTCGATCATCCGTACCCTTTCCGGGGTAGGTAACGAGCGTATCCAGGAGATGCTCAAGTCAGGGATTAACTATAACTTCCCGAATATAGCAGACAAGGCCCTCATCCAGATGGCCAACATTACTTCCAAAGGAACCGTGAAGATCAAGTTCCCTGGGGGTAAGATGGTATTGCAGAGTAGTTATGGCGCAGATATCCCATCCGAGATCCCCAAGGGACAGGAGGAATTCTGGAGCAGATACGGCCAAAACGTAAGCAGTAGCCTGGATCATCCAAGAAGACTGGAGTACAAACAGGATCCTGCTACCGGCAGATGGCATGCAGAAGTGATCTTACCAAAGATCTATGCGGATAAAGCAAACCCGGGGGACTTCCTGACCGGGGATATGATGGGTTTCCGTATCCCATCGACGGAACTACATAGTTCAGTACCCCTGAAGATAGCCGGCTTCTATGATGATAAAGGCTCTAACGTAGTGATCGCACCTGCCGAGCTCGTAGCCCAACACGGTTCTGACTTTGACGTGGATAGCTTATATACCATATCCAGGGAACAGTCTTCCAAGCGGCTATGGCGCCAGGATGGCACTGAAGTAATCGATAAGGGGCACCCGGTAGGTTACTACAGGGAAGCGGATGGCAGTCTAAAGTTCAACCCGGACAGGTTCCGTGCAGAACTGGACCGTCACCGGATTGAGTATGCAGGAGATAAAGGCGTACTGGCAGACGTGGAAAAGCTACACGATCAGCTACTGAACAATATTGTTACCGAGTCCTTCCTGGATACCATATCCCATGAGAGTAACCGGCAGCGTATGCTAACGCCGATCTCTACCGACGTAATCGATAACAGCTTTAAGGAACTGGGGATTAAGCCGGAACTAAACCTGAATACTTCCAGGATCCTGGATAATATGAAGATGTTCAATTCTAATTTCCAGGGAGCAAGCTTAGTAGGCGTATTCGCTAACGGCATGAAAGCGCTGAGTTATATGTCCCGTGCCGGTAAGTCCGAAGCAGGAGATGAATACCCGCAGCTACAGGGAGAAAACCCTGGCATTACTCTGGGGGACAAGACCTACGATAAGTTCACAGAACTGGACCATACAGGCGGGAATATGTGGAGTGAGCTGGACGCGCTGGTAAATACCTCGGTAGATAACGTAAAGGACCAGAAGCTCTACCTAATGAATGCTACTGACCGTACCGGGGGCGTATATATTGCAGCCAAGGCAATAGGTATGCCACTGACCGATGCGATGCGACTGATGCTGCAGCCAGTGATCAAGTGGTACTCTACTATAGATGGTGGCAGATCTACCGTCCTGAATAACCTGAAGGCAGAGATGGCAGAGCATGCTGTAAAGCTTGGCTTACTGGAGAATGCCAAATACTCGGATATCGAGATGGAACTGCAGGGCAGGGAACTGCCTAAAGCAGAATCCCTCTCTCCTAAGGTTCTGGACAAATATCTGAAGGCTAATAGCTTCGGGGAAACTATAGAGGAATTTAACCACCAGTTCCATGTATTGAAACAGTTCGAACGGTTAGTAAAGATCGGAGACGATATTACAGACTTCTCCCGGGCAATCTCTATCGTACAGGATATGCCGGTATTCTACCAGGATATTGCTACCAAGCAGGATACCTGGAATAAGATCGGTACAGTAACCGATGGCAAGTTCTACACTTCGGATCAGTTTAGCTTTAACCTGGATAGGCTGTTCGAGGCACAACCGAATATCGCTGCAGCCTATGACACCTTCCAGTGGATGAAGAAAGGGATAGATACTTCTCTGATCAAACACTTCCCTGAAGTGCAGTCTCTGGCTAAACAGCTGGATAGATCCATGAAGATCAAGCTGGCCGGGGACCAGAATAAGAATATAGAGTTACTGAAGAATGAGGTAATGAGTTACCTGGTCTCTTCTTATTATAGTTCAGAACTACAGGACCAGGAGCCGGTAACTGTATCGGGTAAGAAATCCAAAAACGAGCGGGTAGTAACCGGGAAAGTTGCCTGGGGCCAGCAGTTCGCAGACCGCATCTCTCAGGTTCTGGCAGAAGATAAGAAGCTGGCAGATAATGACCAGAACCCGTTCCTGAAGCGTATTGCAGTAAAGGACAGGGGCTATGGAATTAAGACCCTGGAGTTTGCCAATACTTCCAATCCTACCGCAGAAGAATCTGTGGAGATGCAGGATGGCTTCTCAGCGATCAGGGATGAAAGCCTGAAACAGGACCTGGTAAAGTATGCCGCCCTGAACTATGGGATGAGCTTTGGCGTAAGGAACTACTCCATGTTTATTCCTTCCGAATACCTGAGGCCGCTTTCAGACTTTATTAACCGTGACCTGAGGGATAAGGTGCAGGCTTCCAAGCTGGATGAAGAAGGCACACTGATCTCCGGCCCGTTAAAGCACCTGGCAGATAACCTGGCTATTAAGCTGGCAGTAAACAATATCGACCGACTGCCTTACATCTCCTCGAAGAAGATACAGCCTATCCACACCCTGGACGAGGACGGACAGCCTAAATATACCAGTATCGGTAACGAAGCCGTAGCAGTACATTCCGGCTATGACGGGGAGTATTACTGGAATCAGGCCTATGAGAACCCGGTAGTAAAAGAAAACGGGGACCGTAAATACTCCGAAGATGATCTGCCACAGTTCATCCGTAGGAGAGAAGGTGGTATCGAACGAGGAAGAGATGTTGCTTATATCCGGGTAAATGACGTAGACAGTGATAAAATATACTACCAGAAGCTGGGCTACAAGAACTTTGCCGGGGGCTATGATGGCGCAGATAGAGCCATCGATGGAAATTATGCCATAGAAGATTACTTTGGTAAAGGAACTATTCCGGTACCTGTTGCAGATATCCGTACCGGAAAGTATGAAACCTATAACGAGCATATCAAACCTGGTCAGCATGTGATCGTTTACCCATACTCTAATGAAACCCGGGAACAGGGGATCTCTGGTATCGTAGATAAGGTAACTGAAGGCCTGGTGGATAAAACCAAGAAAAGTTTTACACTTGTTCCTAACACTGTGGATAAACCTAATACACCGGATGAAGCGGCAGCTATTACAGCCATTGCGACAGATGTAGCCAGTAGGTTTAACCTGGATCTGCATATTGCCGAAGGTGCTGCGGGTGGTAAGAAAGGCTCGATCTATGGAGACCGGATCAACCTGGATCCAAGACTGATGACCAGGGACACACCCTTCCATGAGGTAGCGCACCCATTGGTGGCAGCTATCCAGCAGAATAACCCGGGCTGGTATCAAAGTTTAAGCATAGAACTTAAAGAAAGCCCTGAGGGCAGGATACTCCTACGTAGGGTACAGGCAGCCTATCCTGAGCTGACCAGTAGTGCACAGGAGCGAGAAGCCCTGGTAACTGCTATAGGCCAGGAAGCTGCTGGTAAACTAAAGGAGGGTAGTTTCAGAACCTTAGTGAGAAGGTTGATGCGCTCTGTTGGTAACCTAGTTCGTCAGGTTCTGACCAAACTCAAAGGAGGGGAACCATTGACTATTAAGGACCTGGCTAACGAAGATATGGTTAAGCTAAGGATTGGGGATATTGCTGATATCCTGGCCAATACCAAAGTGAAGCTGGACTTGAGCGGTATCCAGGATGACGTGCAGTACTCCAAGGACCTGGATAAACCGGAGGGCATTATAGAGAAGTTACTGTCTAACCAGGATAATATCAAGGATCCGGAAATCGATATCAATGGCAAGCAGGGAGATACCTATAAGGTAAACGGAGATATCCTGCCCCGTATTTCCAGGGTAATAGACAACTTCACCTTCCGTAAGAAACAAGAGTATACTAACCCGGACGGTTCTACCATGAGTTCCGAAGATGCGATCGCCAAGCGGGACGCCGACCGGATGTTCCGGAATACGCCTCCAGGTGGAAAGCTGATCATTGACGGAGTGGAAATGGATAAAGTCACTTACCAGGAGCAGAAGAAGAAACTGCAGTTACAGGGACAGCTCAAGGGAGATATTATCCATGCCCAGTTACAGCAGTTCTTTACTATGGATCCGGCTACCAAACTGGAGCTTACCAAGAAAATAGAAACTCTGGCCGCACAAAGCGAAACCAGGGCAGATGCTTATAATTGGATCACCGATAAGAAAGTCCTTTCCAAGGTTCTGGATAATGCAGGTATTCATGTAGGAGACCAAGTTCCCGAGAACCAGCGAGACCGGATTTATTCTGAGATCAAGGTAGCCTCACCAGAGATCGGTGCAGGTAAGATTGACCAGTTAATAGTAAGACCTGACAACAGGCTAAAGATCGTAGACTGGAAAACCGGCGCAAGACTGAAAGATAAATATACTTCCAATATCATGAAGTATGGCTTGCAGGAGCATCAGATTACCGATAACCCGCTGGACCGTGCCAAGCTACAGGTAACACTGTATGCCTTAATGGTTAAAGCAGAGCATCCGGAAGCGAAGTTTGACGGCCTGACTGTGATGCATATCCCGAATGAGTACGAGGCTACCCAAGGTAGAAATGCACTGAACGTAGAAACAAGCGATTACTTGCGGATGATTGAGCAGTATTACAGGAACGAAGAGCCGGCTAAATATAAAGCCCTCCTGGCTAAATCCCCTAAACTGTTCGACCCAAGGGAATATAATGCACCAAGAGATGCTGACTATACCCAGGATGTGCTGAACTCTAATGGAGCTTCCGAAGCAGAAACCATGCAAAGCTTAAGACTGCAACTACAGAAACTGGTAACTACAGTAGAGCTTCGTAAAGCAGAAGACAGCTCTGAGGAATGGACCCGGGAAGAAAGGCTGACCAGGGATCGCCTGATGAAGAAGATCCTGCAGGGGAGCAGCCTAATCCCGGTAGATTTCTCCGGGGAACTGGATTCCAAGTACGAGATCTCTACAATGACCCGATACCTGGCTAACCTGAATGACACCCATAACCCATATATTCAGAGTTATGCTTCTATGCTGAATGCTGGTAAGGAAGCTGCACGGGCTGAGTTCGATACTAAGCAGCGGGAATTCAAGAGACTTCTTGGTGCGGTTCTGAAAGAGAAAGGGATGAACCAGAACTTACTGGAAAGGTCCGTAGCCTGGGTAAATAAGGAGAAGGTCTTCCAGAACCTGTGGAACGAGAAAGAGACTATAGATCCGGATACCGGGACTAAATACCTGGAACGTGGCCTGACTGTAAAGGGAGATGAGAAATATAACAAGCTCTCTACCGCAGAAAAGGCACTCTCCGACTATATGGCCAAGGAGATGAAGGATATCTTCCATGAAGTCATGATCATGGGTAAGAATGCCATCGTAGGAGAAGATAGCAGAGGTAAACCAATGACCAAGCTGGACCTGTATAATAAGTCCAGAAGAGGTGCTGCCTTTGAGTATAAAGACAACTTCGTTCCCCGGGTAGCAATCACCCATGAAGAAGTATTGCAACGAGCTACCCGTAATGGGCTCTCTGGTATAGCTGCTTACGGGAAAGATTTCTTCCTGCGCCATGCTACCGATTTCTTTGAGAATAATATAGAAGGCTATAACCAGAAGGACTACGGCCTGCCTGTACGCTTCCTGGGAAATGCCAATACCTATGCTTCTCCGGACAGCTACTCGATGGACCTGCAGCTGGCCTTTGAAAAGTACATGGAGCAGATGATCAATAAGAAACACCTGGATCATAGCTGGGTAGCCGGGCAAGCTTTGAAAGGCTACCTGGAGACCCGGAATGATATGAATGGTAACCCTGCCTTTAAGAATGCAGCCGGCTTCCTGGACTTCCAGATCAATAACGTACTGATAGGCGACAGACTTCTCCGTGGTTCTGGAAAATTGACCCGCCAGGGGATGGCTGTATACCGTAAGGATGGGGAGAACTATAATATTTCTCCGGTAAAGATCTACCGTTCCCTGAAGTCAGGCTTTGCTGCTTCGACCTTATGGTTACAGCCTGCACGGAGCCTGAAGAATGCGATCCAGCTGGAATATATGCAGGGAAAAGAGGAACTGGTGAACGGGATCCTGAGAGGGATTAAAGGCACTAACACCAAGGAACTGGATCTTTCGCCAAAGAGTATGGTAGCTAACTACAAAGAGGCTATGGGTAGCCAGTTTACCCAGTTAACCGGTAATACGGATACGGACTTTATACACCAACTGGCTAAAAAGCTGAGGTTATACCCTGCGATGAATGAGATGGGGATCTCCCCATCGGATTCGATGACCAGGGGAGCAAGGCTATTATCTACCCATAACTTTGCTTACCTGTACCAGATGCCGGAAGAGGTAGTGAACGTACAATATGCCTTGAGTTTCCTCAAGAACCTGAAGGTGGAAGGTGGGAAGTATGCTGGGAAATCTATGTACGAGATGTACAAAAACTCTTTTGATAAAACTACAGGAGAGTTCAAGCTCCCTGCCGACTTCACCCGGGGTAAGATCCAGCTGCCAGATGGTACCTTCGATACCTTATCTGGCCTGCACCCGATGGAAGTACAGAAGATCCACAGGGGAATAGCCAAGCTGCAAGGCGGGTACCGCTCTGATGAAAAGACTGCTGTACAGGCTACCATCCTGGGAGATGCTCTGATGATGTTCAAACGCTGGATCCCGGGAATGCTGGTAAACCAGTTTAAGAGCAAATACGAGGACCCGTCTATAGGTCAGTTTGAGAAGGTAATGGACAGCGCCGGCCAGCTGAAACAGCGTGACGGGGAAGATGTCTACGAGTGGCGGGCACGGGTAGTAGAAGGCAGAGCCAAGGTAATGGGCAGACTGATCATGAACTATATGGGCATGGCTAAGAACTCCGGTTATAACTGGGGGGACCTTTCTACCGAACAGCGTAAATCTGTAATCGACTTTAGCGTAGCACTGGGAACCTGGGCTTCTATGCTCACGATGAGTGCAGCTTTACTGGGTAAACGGAACGAAAAGGATACCTTAAAAGAGTTCACTACGGAAATGACCGGCAGGTTATTCGAGCAGTGGGCAGTACCGGTAATGGCAGACTCTGCCCTGCAACCTCCGGCTGTGGTTAAAAAGAGCCTGGAGATAGGTAAAGGCTTCTATGCTTTGCTTGCGGGAGGAATAAACGAAGCAGTAGGGGGTCCGGACGAGCAAACCTACACGAATAAAGGTGACCGTAAAGGAGCTTCCCTGATAGAGAAGAACCTGCCATTCTCCTCCAGCCTGTATGAGATTAACAAGGATAGGGAGAACGCAGACAAGGATACCTTCTGGGATGAGGTAAATCCCTTTTAATTTGATAGATCAATAATTTAATTATATTTGGCTATGGGATTGCAACTTAAACTTAGTAAGGTTAGTCTGAGTGCAGACGGAACCACCCTTATCGTACAGGATACGACAGGAAATTACAACAGTACTACCAATCCCGGAGGCTATGGTACGCCTAATCCGGTAAGAGCTACTACCCTGGTACAGCTCCGCTGGAAACTTTATCGAGATTGTAACTGGCTCCTGATCTCAGGAAGCTATCAGCAGTCAGATATAGAAGCAGGCTATGCCATCACGACCATCAACACAGGCCTTTCTACGGTTCTGAACCTGCTACCAGACGGGGTAGAAGAAATACAATTCCTTTCTGGCTATGCGATGTCTGGTACGGTAACTACGATACCAGGAGAGTCTACAGTTACAGTAATGGACCTGGATATCTCTACCTTACAGTCAGGGATGTATATCTCCTTCCAGTCCCAGCCGACAGTACTGTATCTGGTAAAGAGTATCTCAGGGGGAATTATTACACTCGATACCCCCTACGGGGGTTCAAACACGACTGAGCACTGTAACCAGTGGTACCAGGTCGTACTCGATGTGCTTATCCAGACTATGGGCCAGAACCGGATTGATGATAGGCTTACCCGTTACACCGTAGATTCCATAACTGATACAGAACTTGAGAATTTAGTTGAGCTGACTATGGATGAGCTGGCTGCTACCGCCCGGTTTAATGCCGGGGATATAGCTGGCGCTAATGATCTGGCACTCTCTGTACAGAGCAGGTGCCTTAAACAATCCAGAGTATGGTAACAGTAGATAGCTTTAACCAGCAGTATGCTGACGCACAGGATGCTTTCTCTTCCTACAGGTTAAGAAGAGTTACCGGGAGTCGCTGGGGGATGAGAACTGGCCCGGTATATAAAGCTTCTACCTTGCTCTGGTTGTATATCCGGGCACTAAGCCGGTTTGACCCGGCTTCGGAAACCAACTTTCTTAGCCAGCAGCAAGTAGAATTCATATTTACACAGATCAGGACTTTATCAGGAATACTCAATGGACCCGCTTACCCGTAAATTACCAGACCCTGCCCCGGTACAAAAGCCCGTAGAGCAGGAAGATTGTGGCTGTAAGGATGCTTCACAGGGCGGGAACTCTCAACCTGGTTCTGGAGCATGCCCCACTACACCCTATGTTACAGGAGGCTTTACCCTGGTAGCCAGGAATAATACGACAGGAGGCTGCCAGTTGGTAGACCTGGATTTTATACAGGATAGTCAAGACCCCATATTAGAATAAATAAATGAGCCAGGGAGATACATATTCGCCAGGAGGAATAGGCATTAAGGGGCTAAAGATACAGCTCCTAAGGATACCTGTTTCCCAGATAGATCCTACCCAAATATTTGAACTGGGCAGGACAATCTACGGGACAGATACTAGTAGCCCTGCACAGGTCATCTCCCATAAGAATGGCGATGGAGTTACCCAGTACCAGAACCTGCAGGAACTATTTGTAGAACCACTTAGTGCGATTACCGGAGGCAGAAACGGGATTACACCTAACGGGAGTTACCTGGAACTGGGAGGGCCTTTAATACAGCCTACTACTGTTAGCTTCTCCAGTACAACCCCACTCTCTTTTACAGAACTTTCTTCAGGTTCTAGTGTGGGAATTAATAGTACAGGTTTTAGTGCTACCTATAGTAGTGGATCTAATTTTACTTCTCTTATTGCCGGTAAAGACCAGGCATTGATGCAGATTAATTCCGGAGCATCTACCACAGGATTGATTATGGACTACACTCTGGGAATGAGAGTATCCGATGCAATCTTCTCTAAGGGACTGGTTTATACAGATGACTATTCATCTCTTGGTAAACTGGACTCCAGGTGGATACCTGATTGGGGAGCGGTAACTGATGCAATCGCAGAAGCTACTTCTACAGCTACCATGTACTTTGCTCCTGGTACGTTAGTTGGACGAGGCCCTACCTTTTCAGATCCCGGAGGAACTATCGATAACCCCTGGGCACCAAATGCTACGAACGGCCTGAGCATCTCCGATGGTTCTGGAATAGTTCTGGGAGGACCATTAACAGGAAATACTACTATTAATACACAAAATCATGTTCTACAGCTTACAGATAGTTCTTTAAGCGGTTCAAGTGGTTTTGAAGTAATCCTTGGAGGAAATTATGTACTCCCAAATGAGCAAGGAGCACTTGTAGTAGGGGCTTCAGGAGGTAGGATGTACTACACATCTGATACTACACTAACAAATTATCCCACCGCAATGGTGGAAGTTGGAAATGACTATGGACCAGATAATGTTAGAGTTCAGCTTTATGTTACTAATACAGGAGCGACTTTAGCTAGGGGTATTGGTATGGGCCAGAAATCCGCAGAGAATGGAATATTAGTAGCTGATAGAATAAGTAATATAGGACTTATAGGCCACACATCTATTGTAGGAACTGGTAGCGGCTCATATTGGTTATATACGGTGCATCCTACAATGAATCAATACCAATATGCTCAATACGGTAATTTGCCTGCCTTACAAACTACAGTAAGTAGTTATGCCGGAGGTAATTTCATAGGTCAACTTCACAATTTTTCTGATAGTACTACAGCCGCTTATAGCGCAGTTATAACTGGTGGAGGAAGTAATTCCGTATTGGGGAGATGGAATGGCACTCAGTGGATTGTAGTAGGAGGTAGTAGCTCTGGTTCTGTAGCTTGGGCATCCATTACCGGCAAGCCCACAACCTTAGGCGGTTACGGTATTACTGATGCAGTCAATTCCACAAGTACACAAACGGTGAGTGGGGTTAAAACATTCAGCAACGATATTAATGCCCAAGGAAACATTTACATGACCGGGAATATCTTTGCTAATGACACTTCGCCTTATTATTCCAGAGATGCAAATGATGCACGGTACCTGTTGTTAACAGGTGGAACTATGAGTGGTAACTTGATTTTCAATGGTGGGGCAAGTATCACAGTAAATAGTGATTTGGCAAATATCGGGGTTAAATCAACAACCAATACTAATTTGTATACTGCTGCAACTTATAACAGCTTTGAATTGCATAACGGAGCTAATAATTACACGTCATATCTCAAATCTCAAATAACTGTTACTGATGGTACGAACGCTTTTTATATTAACTACCCAACTACTTTATTAACAGGTACAACATCTGTTACATTTAGAAATGTAGGTGGTACGATTGCATTGCTTTCAGATATAACCAGTGCTACACCGGCATGGTCTTCTATAACCGGTAAACCTACTACTTTAGGTGGGTACGGTATCACCGATGCTTATCCGTTAACTGGCAATCCGTCCAGCTTTATTACGCTTTCTTCATTATCGAACACAGCCCCTATTACATACAATAGTTCAACCGGTGCAATAGGCATAACGCAAGCGACTACATCAACAAATGGCTATCTATCAAATACGGATTGGAATACGTTTAATAATAAACAATCAAGTTTAAAATGGGTAAATGTCTTAGACTATGGTGCAACTGGAAATGGTACTACAAACGATACTACGTCCATACAAAATGCCGCTAATGCAATCTCGTCAACAGGTGGTGTATTATATTTTCCACCAGGAAACTATCTTATATCCTCTGCCATATCCATTTCAAATAGTACTCAAATATTAGGAGCAGGTGGTATTGCGGGTATGCAATCAGGGGGAACAAGCTTTAATATAGCGATATCTACTGTCACTTCAAATTCATTAACGGCAAACGCCTTTACCATCGGGGCAGATAACTGTTCTGTAGATAACATTTGTATTAGAAATTCAAATACATCTGGTACATTCCCATCATCAGGGGCAGGAATAGTTCTGAATAAGTCGATAGGATTCAGGATGAATGATGCCTCTGTCCTTTACTTTTACGATAATATCAACTTTGTCAATGGGTGGGATTGGAAAATAGATGGCTGTCATTTCTCCTTCCCGGTTCGTTATAATATGAGGATACAAGATGTGGCATTACCGGATGCAGGTGACCAGTCTATAACAAGTTCCTGGTTCTATTGCAACAGCACCTCAGCTACATCATTAAGGTATGAGAGCGGTGGCGGCTTAAAACTTAATAATGTTAAATTTAATGCTGGTGGAGCCGGTATTCCAAATGTTGCAATAGATGTGAACATGCAAGCCTCTACAGTTCTATTCCAAATGTCGAATTGTTCGGTAGAGAACTACGGTCAATACGGATTGAAAATAACTGCAGCATCGGGAGTTTCCTTTAATAATGTTAATATATCCAACAATGAGTTTTCTGGTGGTGCAGGTTATCCTATTTATATAGACCCGTCAATAGGCGGCGGCTCGATGGGGAATATATCAATTGGTACTAACTTCCTTAATACAACTGATGCAACTAAAGCCGCCTTAACAGTAAGAAATTGTAATGTAGTTAGAGTTGGAGATATTAACTTTGGAGTAAGCACTATATTAACAGACTTTACAGGGAGTTTTGCCCCAAATGGAACTACAAAAGTAAATTTAAATAGAAATCAGGGACAGCAGACTTTATCAATTTCAGCGGGGGTAGCAAATTGGGATTATAGTAAAAGCACTTATGCGACCATTACCTTAACGGGTAATACTACGGTAAACCAAGTTAATAATGTATCGGGGGACATGGCTTATCTGTCAGTGGTACAGGATGCTACTGGCGGGCGTACATTAACGATGCCTGGAGTAGTATTTATTGGTAATTCTGTTATAAACCCGTCACCGAATGCAATTAGCTATATAAGGTTGTACCAGAACATAGCTACGGTAATATCCGACTATGCGCAGCAAGCGAAAGTATATAGTTCTCCCAATGGCTTTGCAGGGTATACAGTCAGTACACTACCTGCTGGTAATTTAGGAGATCAAACATACGTAACCGACGCAACAACACCGACCTATTTAGGAACATTAACTGGCGGTGGTAGTGTGAAAACTCCGGTATTTTATAATGGATCAGCTTGGCAAGCACTTTTAACAACTGTAGATCAGTCATTTGCACCAACTTGGACAGGACAGCATATCTGGCAGAACAATTCGGCAAGTAGTACATTAACACCTTACATTAAGGTGGCAAATAATACAACTGGATTAGCTTCATCTGGTACCACTTATTATTCGCCTGCAATATCATTATTATCACCTGTATACACCGGAGGCGCATCCTCAAACATGGAATTTAGATTAACGTCTCAGTCTAATCAGTCTAATAATTTCGGATATTTTACGATATCTTCTTATATAGGAGGTGGTTCGGGAACAAACGTTTTCCAAGTAGATAATTTCGGTAACGGATTTACAAGTGGTAGCTGGGGGGTCCATGGCTTTAGTGTGGGGACTTCTACTACTACAGATGGCCTAACCCAAATAAACTTTACAGCGGCAACATCTGGTGCCCAGGTACAAAATTCATATGCTACCAGGTGGATGGGGGCCGCATGGACAGGTTCAGTAAACAACTGGACAGAATGGACTAACGGTGTGCGAAATACTGCTGGGGCACCTCCTGTATCCAAATTATTCTGGGCTGAAAGGACAAGTACCAATAACAGCGGCTCCTATACGGATATAATGAGCTTGGATAACTCATCAAACCTGGCGTTACTGAACACCATATCTGTAAAACATATCATTGGCTCGTCTTCTGCTCCAACAATAGCAGCTGGAACCGGGGCAGGTACATCACCTACAGTGTCGGTTAGCGGGAATGATCTGGCGCATAAGGTAACAATCACAACCGGAACATCACCTACAGCTTCGGCAACAGTAGCAACAATAACATTTAACGTAGCTTATGGCGCGGCGCCTAAGATTATATTAACCCCTGTAAACTCCGCTGCTGCTGCACTAAGCGGAACTACTCAGATATATGTTGATGATGCAAGTACTACTACAACTGTATACGTTATAAAAGTAGGGTCAGGTGGACTTACCGCCAGTACAACTTATTTATTTTATGCTCAGATAGCACAATAACAACCATTTCAAGATGGTATAAACTTTACTAAAAATCATGACAATAAAAGAAAAGGCAATCGAGATCTTAGAGGTTATTATTGCAGATACGGAACAGAAATTAGCAGCCTGGAAACAAGAACTGGAGAATCTGAGGGCTCGGCCAGAGCTGTTGGCAGATACTACCGGAGATCCGGTACCTCCTGATCCTACCCATCCTAAACCATGAGTAGACAGGCTAAAATACTATTTCTGACACATTTTTATCCACTTTTCCTGGCAGGTCATCTGTACTTTGGGGATTGGTGCAGAATGTGTCAGGTAGTATTTAATGTAGTTCCTATAGTAGTATTTGGCAGCTTATTTTATATCTGGTCAGAGAGTGTCCAGAAACTAAGTAAATTTGAACAGTTTTGTATCCGGTATTTAATCGGAAATATTATATTTATATCCGGATACTACGAACTCTGCATATTTGTCTCGGAAAAATCGGCGCCATGGGTTTATGACAGGAATTGGCAAGTAGCAGCGTTTTTACTTATTACCTTAATACTTTATATCTATAAACACCGTGAGCGCACATGACCTATCTAATTTATTATTTGCAGTGATACTAGTAGGTGGTGCGATTTTTGCAGCATTAAACTTATATTTATTTACCAGTACCTTCAAAGAAGTACAAGAATTGAGAAGACAGAATAAAGAGCTAAAGTTGAGATTACTTGAATGCGAAGAGAACCATCAGCCGAAACAGTCATGACACATCAACAACAGCAAGACCTATCACAGTACATGAAGAATGTAAAATGGTCTACTATGCTATTCCAGGTAGTACCGGCAGTAGTTTCCATACTGATAGCCATTATCGGATGCTACTATGGGCTAAAAGGAGATATTAAAGATAGCCGTATCGAATCAAAAGAGCAGATCACATCTGTAGCTACTATGCTAAACAGGAAGATAGACAGTGTGCAGCACCTAAATGATATTAAGTTCAATACTATTAACTTAAAGCTAGAACCCTATTCTAACCCCAGGGGAGAACCTGGCAAGATCATATTCATCCCTGATAAGCAAAAATAACCTGCACGACCCTTGTTAATACAAAATTATTTATAGCTTTACTGTAAAATCAGTAAGTTATGGATTACTACTTTGACCCTGCAGTAGTCAGTGGTGGGTCTGGAACCCAGGTAAGCCCCTGGCCAATGAGCAGGGTATCTACAGTAGGTGCCGCAGGAGACAGGCTTCTGTTTAAAAAAGGAAGTACTTATACAGGTACGATCAACTATTCTGCCTCCGGGGCTGTTGGAAATCCCATAACATTCGACTTATACGGTACCGGTAATAATGCTGTACTGAACGGAGGAGGAGCCAATGCTCCTGTGCTCCAGATCAGTGGCAGCTACATTACCATTAATAACCTGGTACTACAGAACAATACTAGTCCTAACGGCATCATCTACTTAGGTTCTGGTATACACGACATTACTATCAATAACTGCTATATCAATACCGGTATACGGGGCGTCAATGTATGGCACTGTGGCTCTGGAGGCGTTGCCAATATTAAAATACTTCATAATTACTTTGCTAACATACACGATAATGATAGCCATAGTAATGGTGGCGGATCCCCAATACAGTTTAATAATTCAGTTGGTAGTGGCCAGGAGGTAGCCTATAATAATATCTATACGGATATGAGCCAGAATACTCTGGGTGTAGGTGACCTGATCTCTTTGTACCAAAGTTTTGGTACTGCTTCCAGCTATATGCTGGTACATGATAACAACCTGTTAGGTGGCTCCCTGAATACCAGGGGATACTGTGGTATCACTCTTGGAGATGTAGGCGGAGGGTACCAGCGGGTTTATAATAATAAGATTGTAAATGCTGGAAATGCTGGTATACAGCTGGTTGGTGGTAGCAATATCATTGCAGATAACAACCAGATATTCGGAAGTTACAGTGTAATAGCAGCTCAGGGGATCACGGTAGGATACTTCGGAGGAGGTACTACACCTGCTAACTGGACCTGTACAAACAATAAGGTCAACTTTACCAATCATAACAATAATAAATACAGCTGGTTTGTCTCTCCGATCGCAGGAACACCACCGGTAAGTATGTCTACCAATACACCACAGTTTGGTTATGATACTACAATTACCAGTGCATTATTACCAAATCCTTTATGGACTGGTAGCCCATGGAACACGACCGGGCTTACTTTCGGTAGCCTGGCTCCCAGAACCTATGGAGCTGCTGACTTCGATCCGGGAGCAATAGGACCTAACCCAATTACTTATAGTTCTTCTGATATCTCTATAGCAACTATTGTATCTGGTAAGGTACACATTGTCAAATCTGGTACCTGTACCATCACAGCTACAGATGGGACGACTACTATTTCTCAGAGCCTGACTATCAATAAAGCAGTACTGACTGTAACAGCAGACCCGCAATCCAAGCCTTATGGCCGGGCTAACCCTTCATTAACAGCTAGCTTCAGCGGCTTCGTCCTGGGAGAACCTTCCTCAGTTCTGACCTCTCAGCCGAGCTTGTCTACTACGGCCAATACCGGCTCGGTAGTAGGTACCTATCCGATCACGCCTTCAGGCGCAACTGCAGTTAACTATAGCTTCAACTATATAAACGGAATCCTGACAGTAACCAAGGCTTTACTGATCGTAACAACCGATAATAAAACTAAGGTATACGGAGCAGCTTTGCCTACGCTAACGATTACCTATTCCGGGCTTACTAATGGGGACACGCCAGCCAGTTTGACAACACAACCTGTACCTGGTACGACAGCAACCAACAGTTCAGCT
>Ga0207671_10000482_pt1 | contig 54151 bp, 50 predicted proteins | sample KBSC24metaG_FD_184352 | JGI IMG/M metagenome (GOLD analysis project Ga0207671, IMG submission 184352) | Corn rhizosphere microbial communities from Kellogg Biological Station, Michigan, USA - KBS C2-4 metaG (SPAdes) (version 2) | ecosystem: Host-associated > Plants > Roots > Rhizosphere > Soil... | reverse complement strand
ACGAGGCGGGCGCGGGGTCCGGCTCCGGCGGCCCGGGGCGCCAGCGGCAGTCGGGGGAGAACGGCGGGGGCGGCGGAGGTCGCGGTCGCGACGGCCGTGGCGGTGGCGGCGGCGAGCGTCGCGGTGGCCAGGGCGGCCAGGGCGGCGGCGGTGGCGACCGCCGGGGCGGCGGCAACGGCGGCGGCGGTGGTGGTGGCGGCGGTGGCCGCGGCGGCGACCGGCGCGGCGGGAACAGCGAGCCGCAGGGTGCGCTGGCCGACGCGCTGCGGCGGGCCGGGCTGGCGTAACCGCGCTCGAGAAAGCACAAGCGCCCGCTGCGGACTCCGGTCCGCGGCGGGCGCTTCGCTTCGGCGAGCCTCAGTAGCTGAGCTTGCTCCAGAACTTGAACAGCTGGTACCCGAAGGCCTCCCCGTTCTGCGGCGACCGTCCGTCCAGGATGTCGTGGGACCAGTTCGCGATGAAGTTCTTGTCCGGGCCCAGCGAGTACAGCAGCGCGAACACCAGCAGGATCCCGTAGGGCGCGATCTGTGCGCCGATGCGCCGCCAGTCGTAGCTCAGGAAGGGCTCGATGATGCCGTACCCGTCCAGTCCCGGGATCGGCAGCAGGTTCAGGATCGCGCTCGCGACCTGGATGTAGGCCAGGAAGGTCAGCGCCGACCAGAACGCCGCGCCGTGCGCGGGGGTGCCCGGGATCCAGATGTAGCCCGGCCCCCAGATCTTCAGCACCACGATCAGCACGATCGAGAACACCACGTTCACCGCCGGCCCCGACGCCGACACCAGCGAGTCCTTCCACTTGCCGCGCAACCGGTGCGACTCGATCGAGACCGCGCCACCGGGCAGCGGCAGGCCGCCGATCAGCAGGAAGAACAGCGGCAGCACGAACGTCAGGACCGGATGCCCGTACGCGCGCGGGTCCAGGCGGAGGTAGCCCTTGTTCGCGACGGTGTGGTCGCCACCCCAGTAGGCCGCCGCGGCGTGCATGAACTCGTGCAGGCACAGAGATATGAGCCAGCCGCAGAGCACGAAGATGAACACGCCGGCCCGGTCGCTCCCGTACCCCTTGTACAGTGCGATGCCGCTGGCCACGAAGCCGGCGACGAGCGCCAGGAAGATCGGCGAGATGCCGCCGCCGCGGGCGGACTGCGACCAGTCGGGCCGGTATTCGCCGGGCTTGAGCAGGCGCAGGTTGGTGCGGGCCATCGGGTCACTCACCTCGGGGATCGGCTCGGTCGACGTCTGGGGGCGGGGCGTTCGCCATCGTAGGTTCTCCAACCGACCAACGTTGAAGCGCCGCCGAACGATCCCGCTCGAACAGTCACAGCTCGGACTACAACTGGTTCACATCCGTGACGACCACCACGGCGGTCCCCGCCTCGTCGCTCGCCGCCAGGTCCACCTCGGCGCTGATGCCCCAGTCGTGGTCGCCCTCGGGATCGTCGAAGATCTGCCGGACCGTCCACTTGCCGGGCAGCCCCTCGGGCTTCTCGTCGATGACGAGGAACTTGGGCCCGCGCGCGTCGGGGCCGGTGCCGAGCACGTCGTGCACCTCGAAGTAGTCCTCGATCGCGTAGTACCACTTCTCGGCAGTCCAGCCGGAGGCCGCGTCCAGCTCGCCGAGGTCGTCGTACTTGCGCAGCGCGAACAGCTCGACGCGGTGGAACAGCTCGTTGCGCACCATGACGCGGAACGCGCGCGCGTTCGCGGTGACCGGCGGCGGACGCTCGTCGAAGTTGTGCGGGGAGATCGCAGCCGCCTCCTCGCCCGGGTTGACCAGCTCCTCCCACTCGTCGAGCAGCGAGGAGTCGACCTGGCGGACCATCTCGCCGAGCCACTCGATGAGGTCGTTGACCTCGTCGTTGCGCATCTCCTCGGGAAGCGTGTGCTTCAGCGCCTTATAGGCGTCTGCGAGGTAGCGCAGCAGGAGTCCTTCAGAACGCGGAAGCGTATAGAAGTTCACGTACTCCGCGAACGTCATAGCGCGCTCGAACATGTCCCGCGCGACGGACTTCGGAGCGACCTCGTAGTCCGCGACCCACGGGGAGCTGCGCTTGTAGACGTCATACGCCGCCTCAAGCATCTCCTGCAGCGGCTTCGGATACGTGACCTTCTCCAGGAGCTCCATCCGCTCCTCGTACTCGATCCCGTCCGCCTTCATCTCCGCGACCGCCTCGCCGCGCGCCTTGTTCTGCTGCGCGGAGAGCACCTGGCGCGGGTTGTCCAGCGTCGACTCGATGACCGACAGCGCGTCCAGCGCGAACGTCGGCGACTCCGGCTCCAGCAGCTCCAGCGTGGCCAGTGCGAACGGCGACAGCGGCTGGTTCAGCGCGAAGTCGAACTGCAGGTCCTTGGTCAGCCGCACGATCCGCCCCTGCTCGTCCGGCTCGGGGAGGCGCTCGACGATCCCGGCGGCCAGCAGCGCGCGGTAGATGGCGATCGCCTTGCGGATCAGCTTCAGCTGCGACTTGCGGTCCTCGTGGTTGTCCTCCAGCAGGTGCCGCATCGCGTCGAAGGCGTTGCCGGGACGGCTGATGACGTTCAGCAGCATCGCGTGGCTGACCTGGAAGCTGGAGGTCAGCGGCTCCGGCTCGGCGGCGACCATCCGCTCGAAGCTCGGCTTGCCCCAGGACACGAAGCCCTCCGGCGCCTTGACCCGGACCACGCGCGAGAGCTTCTTCTTGTCGCCGCCGGCCTTGGCGACGCGCTTGGCGTTCTCCACCTCGTGCTCGGGCGCCTGCGCCACGACGTAGCCGGCGCTGTCGTACCCGGCGCGGCCGGCGCGCCCGGCGATCTGGTGGAACTCGCGTGCCTTGAGCTGCCGGGTCCGCACGCCGTCGTACTTGGTCAGGCCGGTGAACAGCACCGTGCGGATCGGCACGTTGATGCCGACGCCGAGCGTGTCGGTCCCGCAGATCACCTTCAGCAGCCCGGCCTGCGCCAGCAGCTCCACCAGGCGCCGGTACTTCGGCAGCATGCCGGCGTGGTGCACGCCGATCCCGTGCCGGACCAGGCGCGAGAGCGTCTTGCCGAAGCCGGCGGTGAAGCGGAAGTTGCCGATCATCTCGGCGATCGCGGCCTTCTCCTCCTTGGTGCACACGTTCACGCTCATCAGGGCCTGCGCGCGCTCGATGGCCGCGGCCTGGGTGAAGTGCACGACGTAGATCGGCGCCTGGTTGGTCTGCAGGAGCTCTTCGAGCGTCTCGTGCAGCGGCGTCTCGGAGTAGGAGTAGTACAGCGGCACGGGGCGCTGCCCGGAGGAGACGACCGCGGTCGGGCGGCCGGTGCGGCGGGTGAGGTCCTTCTCGAAGCGGGTGACGTCGCCGAGCGTGGCCGACATCAGGACGAACTGCGCCTTCGGCAGCTCCAGGATCGGCACCTGCCAGGCCCAGCCGCGGTCCGGCTCGGCGTAGAAGTGGAACTCGTCCATCACGACCTGGCCGATGTCGGCCTCGGCGCCGTCGCGCAGCGCGTGGTTGGCCAGCACCTCGGCGGTGCAGCAGATGATCGGCGCGTTCGGGTTCACGCTGGCGTCGCCGGTCAGCATGCCGACCTTGTCCGCCCCGAACATCGCGCACAACGCGAAGAACTTCTCGCTCACCAGCGCCTTGATCGGCGCGGTGTAGAAGGTGCGCTGCCGGGGGTCCTCGCGGTAGCGGGCCAGCGCGGCGAAGTGCGCGCCGGCGGCGACCAGCGACTTGCCGGAGCCGGTGGGGGTGGACAGGATCAGGTTGGCCCCGGTCACCACCTCCAGCAGCGCCTCCTCCTGCGCCGGATAGAGGGTGATCCCCTGCTCGCCGGCCCACTCGCTGAAGGCGTCGAAGAGGGCGTCGGGGTCGTCGGTGGCGGGCAGGCGATCGGTGAGGGTCATAGTGCGTTCAACAATATGCGTTCGGCAGCTTGTGCCGGGGCACGACCTTGATCCTCAAGCCCCTATTCCTCGTCGAAAGGCGCACCGCCTAAGCTTCGTGCATGACCATGCCCGATTCGCCCCACGACCCGAACCAGGCGGCCGGCCTCGAGGCGCAGGACGGCGTGGGGGAGCCCGACGGCTTCCGGCGGCTGTGGACCCCGCACCGCATGGCGTACATCAAGGGCGAGAACAAGCCCACCGGTCCCGCGGCCGGGGAGGACCCGTTCTGCCGCATTCCGTCGCTGAGCGACGAGGAGGGGCTGATCATCGCTCGAGGGGAGCTGGTCTACGCGGTGCTGAACCTGTACCCGTACAACGGCGGGCACCTGATGGTGGTCCCGTACCGGCATGTCGCGGACTACACGGACCTGACGATCCCGGAGACCGCCGAGCTCGCCGACTTCACCAAGCGCGCGATGACGGCGGTGCGCGCCGCCTCCGGCGCCCAGGGCTTCAACATCGGCATGAACCAGGGCGACGTCGCCGGCGCGGGCATCGCCGCGCACCTGCACCAGCACGTTGTCCCACGCTGGGGTGGAGACACGAACTTCATGCCCGTGGTCGGTCACACGAAGGTGCTGCCGCAGCTGCTCGGGGAAACCCGCAAGCTGTTGGCGGACGAGTGGCCCGTAGAATGACTCCATGGACGAGGGCAGCTTCCCCAAGCCGGTTCTGATCTACGACGGAGACTGTGGCTTCTGCACACGCTCGGTTAACGTCCTCAAGCGCCTCCCCGTCGACGTGGAGGTGACGGCTTTCCAGTTCACAGACCTCGAGTTGTACGGAACAACCGAGGAGCGGGCAACACATGAGGTGTTGTGGGTGGACCCGACAGGCCGGATCTACGGAGGCGCGCAAGCCATTGCGCGCCTTTTGGTTTCCGCGGGCGGGTTCTACGCGGCGGCCGGGTGGGTGCTCCGCACACCGCCGGTCCGCTGGCTCGCGGCGGGCGTGTACCGCCTGATCGCGAACAACCGGCAGCGGATGCCCGGAGGCACCGCTGCCTGCGCGCTGCCGCCGGTGGCGCGTGGGAGTGTCTCCGGCTGACACCGGAGAAAGATCGGCCCCGCTGGAGGTTCCAGCGGGGCTATCGGCGTTGCTTGTGTGACGGTATGCGTTGCCGCGGTGCGGTCAGCCGGGTGGTGACAGGTAGCACGCATTGCCCCGGCTGCCTCCGACCGCACCGAAACCCGACCGTGTGGCTGAAGCTCCCCGCCCCAGCCACACGACCAACTCCATACGCCGGCTGGCTGCGATCGGTCACGGGCAATCGGCGACCGGCCACCGACGAGGCCACCGACAACCCTCGGCTCCCGACCCCCGCCAGCCCTAACCCTCCTGCTCGGCCTCCGCCTTCATCTTCGTCGCCAGCTGCGGCGGCATCGGCTCGTGCCCCAGGTAGTTCCGCGTGAACGTCCCGGTCCCGTGCGACAGCGAGCGCAGCTCGATCGCGTAGCGCCCGATCTCCACTTCCGGGGCGTCGGCGCGGATCACCGTGCGGCCGTTCTCGCCGGGCTCGGAGCCGGAGACCCGGCCGCGCCGCGACGACAGGTCGCCCATGATCGCGCCCACGTATTCGTCGGCGACCTGGATCTCCAGGCTGTCGACCGGCTCCAGCAGCAGGATGCTGGTCTTGGCCGCGGCGTCCTTCAGCGCCAGCGCGCCGGCGGTCTGGAAGGCCATGTCGCTGGAGTCCACCGAGTGCGCTTTGCCGTCGTAGAGCGTCACGCGCAGGTCGATCACCGGGTAACCGGCCGCGACGCCGCGCTCCATCTGTGCCCGGACGCCCTTCTCCACCGAGGGGATGAAGTTGCGGGGGACCGCGCCGCCGACCACCTTGTCCACGAACTCGAAGCCGCTGCCGGCCGGGAGCGGGGTGACCTCGATGTCGCAGATGGCGTACTGGCCGTGGCCGCCGGACTGCTTGACGTGCCGGCCGTGGCCCTTGGCCGCGCCGCCGAAGGTCTCGCGCAGCGAGATGCGGTGCGAGACGGTGTCCACCGCCACGCCGAACTTGTTCTTCAGCCGGTCCAGGACCAGGTCCATGTGCGCCTCGCCCATGCACCACAGCACCAGCTGCCGGGTCTCGGGGTTCATCTCCAGGCGCAGGGTGGCGTCCTCGGCGACCAGCCGGGACAGCGACTGCGAGAGCTTGTCCTCGTCGCTCTTGGCGTGCGCGCGGATCGCGACCGGCAGCAGCGGGTCGGGCATCAGCCACTGCTCGATCAGCATCGGGTCGTCCTTGCCGGACAGCGTGTCGCCGCTCTCGGCGTGCAGCAGCTTGGCCACCGCGACGATGTCCCCGGCGATGCCGGCGTCGATCCCGCGCTGCACCTTGCCCAGCGGGCTGGACAGCACGCCGACGCGCTCGTCGATGTCGTGGTCGGCGTGGCCGCGGGCCTCCTGGCCGTGGCCGGAGACGTGGACCGGGAGGTCGGGGCGCAGGGTGCCGGAGAACACCCGCACCAGGCTGATCCGCCCGACGTAGGGGTCGGTCGAGGTCTTGACCACCTCGGCCACCAGCGGCCCCTCCGGGTCGCAGGACAGCGGCCCCTTCGGCTTGCCCTCCGGCGAGGTCACCGGCGGCACCTCGTGCTCCAGCGGGGAGGGGAAGGCCTTGGTCATCAGCTCCAGCAGCTCGATCGCGCCCAGCGCCGGGGGCGTGGCGACGGCGCCGGAGGAGATCGCCGAGTACGGCAGGACCGGGTAGAACGAGCCGCGCGCCACCGCCTTCTCCAGGTCGTCGATCAGCACGTCGACGTCCAGGTCCTCGCCGCCCAGGTAGCGGTCCATGAGGGTCTCGTCCTCGCTCTCGGCGATGATCCCCTCGATCAGGGCGTTGCGAGCGTTCTCCACGCCCTCGCGGTGCGCCTCCTCGGAGTCCCGTTCGGTGCGCTCGCCGTCGGAGTACTCGTAGATCTTCTGGGTCAGCAGCCCGATCACGCCGCCGACGTGCTCCTCGTCGTCCAGCAGCGGCAGGTACAGCGGCTGCACGCCGTCGCCGAAGATGCGCTGGCAGATCAGCACCATCTCGTCGAAGTCGGCGCGCGCCGAGTCCAGCTTGGTGACGACCACGGCGCGCGGCATCCCGACCGCGGCGCACTCCTCCCACAGCAGCCGCGTCGAGCCGTCGACCCCGTCGGCGGCGGAGACGACGAACAGCGCGGCGTCCGCGGCCCGCAGCCCGGCGCGCAGGTCGCCGACGAAGTCGGCGTAGCCGGGGGCGTCCAGCAGGTTGACCTTGATCCCCTCGAACTCCACCGGCGCCAGCGCCAGCGCGACCGAGCGCTGCTGCCGCTGCTCGACCTCGTCGAAGTCGGCGACGGTGGTGCCCTCCTCGACCCGGCCGGGCCGGCTCACCGCTCCGGTGGCCGCCAGCAGCGACTCCACGAGCGTGGTCTTGCCGGCACCGGTGTGCCCGACCAGGACCACGTTCCGGATCTGCTCGGGCCGGGAGGGCGTCGTCACCCTGCCGGCGGCCCCGGCGTGGCCGCCCTGTCCTGATTTGTCTGCCATCGAGCGTGCTCCTTTTCCTGGGTCAGGGCGGCTCGTCGCCGAGCCGGAGCCGATCTTGTCATGACGCGGGGGTAGCGGGTTGTACCAGCTGTACATACTTCGTTACCCGGCTGTTCCTTGCAGCCAACTCCTATATGCCGGAGGCCACAAGGGGGCGGCGCCCGAGCGGTTCACGCTGGCGGTCCGGCGCGGGCCGCCCGCGGTCACGGGATCCGGCGCAGCGTGGTCGAGGCGATCTCCTCGGAGACCACGGTCTCGGCCCGGTCCGGGTTGCCCTCGGCGACCGCGGCGACCAGCGCGGCGTGCGCGCGGTGCCCGAGGTTCTCGTCGGCCCGGCCGCTGGTCCGGACGAGCTCGGTCAGGGTCTCCCGCAGCGTCGGGACGAACTGTTCGAACAACGCGGTGAGCACCGGGTTCCCGGCGGCCGCGACGACGGCCAGGTGCAGGGCGACGTCGGCGTCGACGAACTCGTCGTCGGAGCGGCGCGCGGCCCGGGTCCGGCGTTCCAGCGCGGCCTCCAGCGCGGCCGCGTCGGCCGGGGTCCGGCGCTCGGCGGCCAGGCGCGCGGCGCGGGTCTCGATCATCATCCGGACCTCGTAGAGGTCGGCCAGCGAGGCCTTGCGCAGGTGGTCGGCCAGATCCGTGCGCGACTCGGTGGCCAGCACGAACACCCCGGCGCCCTGCCGCGGCTGGAGCAGCCCCTCGCCGGCCAGGGCGCGGATCGCCTCGCGGACCGTGGAGCGGCCGACGCCGAGGGAGGCGGCCAGCGTGGTCTCGCCGGGCAGCTTGGTGCCGACCGGCCACGCCCCGCCGGTGATCTGCTCGCGCAGCTGCTCGGCGGCCTGCTCCACGAGCGGGCTGGGCTGGATCGATCGCAGGCTCACGGCAGCAGTTGTACCACCGCCCTCCGGGCCGTCGCTCGGCGCCACTCAGGAACTCAGGTGCTCAGCTTGTCTGAGGAGTGCTAGCCTTCGGGGCCATGACGACCCGAGCCGTGACCCCCGCAGCCCCGCCGACGCCGTGGAACCCGCAGCAGCCCAGCCCGATGCCCTCGCACCGCTACCGGAGCGTCTTCGACCGCGTGGACGTCCCGTTGGACGGCCGGACGTGGCCCGACCGGCGCTTCACCGCCGCACCGCTGTGGGTCCCGGTGGACCTGCGCGACGGCAACCAGGCGCTGGCCGAGCCGATGGACACCGCGCGCAAGACCCGGATGTTCGACCTCTTCCTGCGGATGGGCTACAAGGAGATCGAGGTCGCCTATCCCTCGGCGAGCCAGACCGACTTCGACTTCGTCCGCTCGCTGGCGGCGCGGCAGCGGGAGGGAGGCATCCCCGAGGACGTCACGATCTCCGTCTTCACCCCCGCCAAGCCGGAGTTGATCGAGCGCACCTTCGAATCCGTCGAAGGCCTGCCGAACGTCCTGGTCCACCTCTACACCGCCACCGCCCCGGCCTGGCGCGAACTGGTCCTGCGCGGCACCCGCGCCGAGGTCCGGGCGATGGTCGAGGACGCCGCCGAACTGGTCGCCAAACTGGCCGAGGAACACCGGGGCGGAAGCTTGAGATTTGAGTTTTCTCCCGAAGTGTTCAACTTGACCGAACCCGACTACGTGATCGAGGTCTGCGACCGCGTGACAGAGATCTGGGACGCCTGCGCCGACCGCCCGGTCGTGCACAACCTGCCGGCCACGGTCGAGGTGGCCTCGCCGAACGTCTACGCCGACCAGATCGAGTACATGAGCCGGAATCTGGCCCGCCGCGAGCACGTCATCCTGTCCGTGCACCCGCACAACGACCGCGGCACCGGCGTGGCCTGTGCCGAGCTCGCCGTCCTGGCCGGAGCTCAGCGCGTTGAGGGCTGCCTGTTCGGCAACGGCGAGCGCACCGGCAACGTCGATCTGGTCACGCTGGGGCTGAACCTGCACGCGCAGGGCGTGGACCCGATGATCGACTTCTCCGGCATCGACGCGATCAAGGCCGTGGTCGAGGAGTGCAACCGCATCCCGGTCCACGTGCGGCACCCTTACGGCGGCGACCTCGTCTACACCGCGTTCTCCGGCACGCACCAGGACGCCATCAGCAAGGGCATGGCGCACCACGCCGCACGCGCCGCCGAGCTGGGAGTGCCGCAGAGCCAGGCGCCGTGGGACGTGCCGTATCTGCCGATCGATCCGGCGGACGTCGGGCGCAGCTACCGCGGCGTGATCCGGGTCAACAGCCAGTCCGGCAAGGGCGGGATGGCGTACCTGCTGCGCACGCACTACGGCGTGGATCTGCCGCGGGAGTTCCAGCCGGTGTTCTCCAAGGTGGTGCAGCGGGCCACGGACGAGCACGGCCGGGAGATGGAGCCGAAGGATCTGTGGGAGCTGTTCCAGGGGACGTATGTGGTGCCGGGGGAGGACGGCGCCTGGAAGGTGACCGCGCCGGCGTTCCAGGCGCTGGACGACGGCGGCCAGCGCGTCGCGGCCACGGTGATCCGCGAGGACGGCAGCGTGATCCCGGTGTCGGGGTCCGGCAACGGACCGCTGTCGGCACTGACCGTCGCTTTCGGCAAGGCGGGCGTTCAGTTCGAAGTGGTCGACTACTCCGAGCACGCCTTGGCCGAGGGCGCTGACGCGGTCGCGGTCTGCTACATCCGGGCCAGGGTCGACGGCCGGGAGGTCTGGGGCGTCGGGATGGACACCTCGGTGCTCACGGCGATGGTGCGGGCGGCGGTCTCGGCGGTGAACCAATAGGAGGGCACGGGTGAACCCATAGGCACGCGCGGCCTGACCCCTATGATGGCCTCGCGGTCGGCTGGCCGCGGATCAGACGCCCCACCGACCCCACGTACCCGATTTCAGGACGGTCATGCTCAACCGTTATGCGCGTGCCTTCTTCACCGCCATCTTCACCCCGACTGCCCGCTTCTTCCTGAAGATCGGGATCAGTCCGGACGCGGTGACGCTGGTCGGCACGCTCGGCGTGATCGCCGGCGCGCTGTGTTTCTACCCGCGCGGGTCGTTCTTCGTCGGGACGGTGGTCATCACCGCCTTCGTGTTCTCCGACCTGATCGACGGCACGATGGCGCGGATGCTGAAGCGCACCGACAAGTTCGGCGCGTTCTGGGACTCCACCCTGGACCGGCTCGGCGACGCGGCGATCTTCGGCGGCCTGGCGTGGTGGTTCGGCCGGGGCGGGAACCAGCCGGTCATGTTCGGGGTCTGTCTGGCGATCATGGGGCTCGGCGCGGTGGTGTCGTACGCGCGGGCCCGCGCCGAAGGGCTCGGGGTGGACGCGAACGTCGGCTACGTCGAGCGCAGCGAGCGGCTGGTCGGGTCGCTGGTGGCCACGGGCTTGTCGGGGCTCGGCGTGCCCTACATCCAGGCGGTCACGCTGTGGGCCATCGCCATCGGCTCTCTGGTCACGCTGACGCAGCGGGTGCTGCTGGTTCGCAAGCAACTGCTCAACAAGGGGGACGGGGAGGCGGTCGCGTGAGCTCAGGCAGCGCGGGTAATGCGGGGAGCGTGAAGGACCGGTTCGTCAGCTGGGGCTACGGGGCGGCGTGGGCGGCTGTGAAGATGCTGCCGGAGCGCACCGCGTACCGGGTGTTCGACATCATCGCCGACCGGTTGTGGGCCCGGCGCGGCCGGCAGGTGCGGCAGCTGGAGAAGAACCTGCTGCGCGTGCTCGGCAAGGACACGCCGGAGAAGCAGCTGCGCGAGGTGTCGCACAAGGCGATGCGCTCGGCGCTGCGGCAGTACTGCGAGCAGTTCCGCGCCCCGACGTGGAGCCGCGAGCGGATCATGGACAGCGTCGACTTCCCGGCCGAGGACATAAAGCGTCTGCAGGAGGCCCTGGACTCCGGGCGCGGGGTCATCATGGCGCTCGGGCACACCGGCAACTACGACCACGCCGGGGTCTGGCTGGTGAACTACATGGGCGAGGGCTTCACCACCGTCGCCGAGCACCTGAAGCCGGAGTCGGTGGCCGAGAAGTTCCTGGACTACCGGCGCGGCCTGGGCATGGAGGTGCTGCCGCACGACGGCGGGCCCTCGGTGTTCGGGACGCTGGCGCGGCGGTTGCGGGCCGGCAAGGCGGTCGCGCTGGTCGCCGACCGGGACCTGAGCGCGAGCGGCGCGCAGGTGACGATGTTCGGCGAGGCCACGCGGATCGCCGCCGGGCCGGCTGCGCTTGCGGTGCAGACCGGGGCGGTGCTGCTGCCGGTGCAGCTCTGGTATCCGTCGTACGGTCGGATGAGCATAAGAGTGCGGCCGGCGATTCCGGTTCCCGAGGACGGGAAACGGCCCGAGAAGGTGGCGGTGATGTGCCAGCAGCTCGCCGACAACTACGCCGAGGGGATCGCGGCGCATCCGGCGGACTGGCACATGATGCAGAAGTTCTTCCTCGCGGACCTGGATCCGGCGAAGGCTCCCAAGGCGGCGCCGGCCGAGCCCGCGTCCCAGGAGGCGTCGTGAAGATCGGCGTGGTCTGCCCCTACGCGTGGGACATCCCCGGCGGCGTGCAGAACCACGTCCGGGACCTGGCCGAGCACATGATCCGGCTCGGCCACGAGGTCTCGGTGCTCGCGCCGGCCGACGACGAGGACTCGCTGCCGGCGTACGTCACGCACGCCGGGCGGGCGGTGCCGGTGCCGTACAACGGCTCGGTGGCGCGCGTGAACTTCGGGTTCCTGTCCGCGGCGCGGGTGCGGCGCTGGCTGCACGACGGCGAGTTCGACGTGATGCACGTCCACGAGCCGTCCTCGCCGAGCCTGTCGATGCTGGCCTGCTGGGCCGGCTCCGGGCCGATCGTGGCCACGTTCCACACCGCCAACCCGCGCTCGCGGGCGATGACGGTCGCCTACCCGATCCTGCAGCCGACGCTGGAGAAGATCAGCGCCCGCATCGCGGTGTCCGAATACGCGCGGCGCACCCTGGTGGAGCACCTCGGCGGCGACGCGGTGGTGATCCCGAACGGCGTGGACGTCGGCTTCTACGAGCGCGCCGAGCCCAAGGCGGAGTGGCAGACGCAGCCGGGGCAGGGCGGCACGCTGGCGTTCATCGGCCGCATCAACGAGTCCCGCAAGGGCCTGGCCACGCTGCTGGAGGCGTTCCCGGAGATCGCCGCGGCCCGCCCCGGCGTGCGGCTGCTGGTGCTCGGCGGCGGCGACATCGAGGAGGTGGCGGCCTTCCTGCCGGACTCGGTGCGCGGGCAGGTGGAGTTCCTCGGCCGGCTCTCCGACGTCGACAAGGCGCGGCTGCTGTCGAGCGTGGACGTGTACGTCGCCCCCAACCTCGGCGGCGAGAGCTTCGGCATCATCCTGGTCGAGGCCATGTCGGCCGGAGCCCCGGTGCTGGCCAGCGACCTGGACGCGTTCGGGCTGGTCCTGGAGGGCGGCGCGGTCGGCCGCATGTTCCCGGTCGGCGACGCGCACGCGCTGGCCAAGGACGCGATCGACCTGCTCGGCGACCCCGGCGAGCGGGCGCGGCTGTCGCTGGCGGCGTCGCTGGCGGTGCGGCGGTACGACTGGTCGGTGGTGGCGAAGGACCTGCTGGCGGTGTACGAGATGGTGACGACGGATCCGGCCTCGGTGACGCGCGGGGCCGTGGTTCAGACGCTGAGCACGGGCGAGGTGCTGGAGCCCTGAGGCCGTCGGTTGCTTGATTCCGGCCCGGGTGACGCGAGCGCCCGGGCCGTCGTCTTTCCCGGATCAGTCCTCGAACTCCTCGGTGGTCCCGGTTCCGCCGTCGCGCAGCCAGGCGATCCCCATCTCTTCGGCCGCGGCGGTGTAGATCTCGATCAGCTCGGCGCGCTCGGGATCGTCCTCCTCCAGCACCGAAGCCAGCGTGGCCTGCGCCGCCGCGGTGTACGCCCGGGCGCCGAGCCCCGCGCGCAGGTTCATCGAGCGCCGCAGCATCCGGACCTGCTCGGCGGGCTCCTTGTGCGCGGCCAGGTGGCGGATCGCGATGGCCTCCAGCGCCACGTCGCCCAGCTTCACCCCGAGTTCGAGCGCGGTCTGGAAGTGGGGGACGGCGGCGTCCCCGTCCCTGTCGACGTTGTCGAGCAGGCATCCCCAGTGGAACTCCGCCCAGGCGCGCGTCGACTCGTCGCCGTCGCACACGGCGTCACGGTAGCCGGCCTCGGCCGCGGCGCGGTCGTCGGGGCGCGGGTCGCGGTGGAAGACCAGGCGGCTGTAGGCCATGCGGGCGCGCAGCAGGCCGGCTGTCGGCGTGCTCTGATCGAGGGCGGCGATGGCCTGCTCGGCCGCGTCGTGGCCGTCCCATTGGAAGAGCCAGCGCTCGGCGGCGATCTCGGCCCGCAGCTCGGAGTCCGCATCCGGGGCGAGGACCGCGAGCGCGGCGTCCCACTCCCCGAGCAGTCGCAGACGGCGGGCTATGTAGGCGGTGTCAGTTACCATGGCGCCTACACTAGGAATCGACGATGTAGGCGGTCAAGTGCAATACGGTGACTACATAGGGAACGTGACCCGGCTGGCCGTCGAGCTGGCCAACACCGGCACCCTTGACCAGCGGGGCGAGTTGGTCGCAGCCTTCTTCGACGAGCACGAGGTCGCGCCCCCGCCTGACGGCGCCTACGGCACCCTCCCCGACCTGGTCGCCACGGCCTTCGCGCAGCTGATCGACGGCACCCCGCCGAACGCGGTCCACCAGCTCCTGCGCGACTACCCGCCGGAGATGCACCTCTCCGACCACGACGGCGAGGGCACCTGGCACATCCACTTCAGCCGCAACGGCACCCCCGCCCAACGCTGGCTCGGCCAGCTCGTCGCGGCCAAACTCGCCCTCGTGGCAGCCGGCGACCCGGCGGTGACCCTGGGCCGCTGCGCCGCCACCGGCTGCGGCAACTACTTCGTGGACCAGTCCCGCAACCGCACACGCCGCTTCTGCAGCAACGCCTGCGCGAGCCGGACGACGGTCGCGGCCTATCGGGCGCGGGCTGCTCAGGAGTGAGGGTGGTTGGGGGCTCGGGGGCGGGCTGCTCAGGGGTGGGGGAGTCGGGTCGCGGCGCGGTGGATCAGGACTTTGCGGGCGTCATCGGCATCCGCCGCCCGGGCAGCTCGGTCTGCGTGCCGGCGACTTCTGACTCCACCGTGGCGCAGACGCCCACGTCGAACTCCGACGCCAGCCAGGCCGTCTCGCCGTGCGTCGTTCCCGCCGTCCACCAGCGCCTCGCCGGCCGCATACGCCTCAGGTGCCAGGCACCTCAAGCACGGACCGCCCGGTCCGTCGAGTGTCAGCAACGTCATGCCCATCGCCTACCGCGCGGCGCTTCCCGCTCGCAACGCACTTCCTCCTCCACACCTCCCGGACCGTCGCCCGTCGCCCGTTCGTGCATCGCGCCCACTAGGCTGACCCTCCGTGTCCGTCCTCGTCTACGCCGCAGCGATCGTCCTGCTCATCGGCGTCTACCTCAGCTGGACCGCCAATCGGCTGGACCGGTTGCACACTCGCCGGGATGCCGCGTGGGCCGCGCTGGATGCGCAGCTCGTCCGGCGTGCCTCGGTCTCGCTGGACCTGGCGGCGTCGCGGCTGCTCGATCCGGCCGCCTCGATCCTGCTCGACGATGCCGCGCACACCGCGCGTGAAGCGGCCGCCGATTCGCGCGACCTCGCCGAGACCAACCTCACGCGGGTGCTGCGCGACGTCTTCGACGACGCGAAGGAGAGCCTCGCGCTCAAGGAGCGGCCCGGCGGGGCTGCGCTGCTGGTCGAGCTCGACTCCTCCTGCAGGCGGGTGCAGCTGGCGCGGCACTTCTACAACGACGCCGTCCGCGTCACCTGGGTCCTGCGGCGGCAGCGGCTCGTGCGCTGGTTCCGGCTCGCCGGGCACGCGCCGTTCCCCGACACCTTCGAGATGGACGACGAGGAACCGATCGGTTTGCGGGGAATGGCCGCCGCGTAGCGGGATTCGTGTAAGGAGCGCTCGCCCGACGGGTGGGCGTAAGGACCGTCACCGACCAGCGTGTATGACGAGTCCCAGGAAGCGCAAGCCGCCTCACCGTCCACTCCCGCATCCTGACCTGGCCACATTGTCAGGTGGATCACACTTGCGCGCCCTCTAGGATGGTGCTCCGGGAGCAGTCCGCTCATCCGACAATCCAGCCCCTTGTGAGGTCCCCGTGTCCGTGAACGAGAACAGCGCGCAGGCCCCCGCGCTCGGCACCGCCCGCGTCAAGCGCGGCATGGCCGAGATGCTCAAGGGCGGCGTGATCATGGACGTCGTCACCCCCGAGCAGGCCAAGATCGCCGAGGACGCCGGCGCGGTCGCGGTCATGGCCCTGGAGCGGGTGCCCGCCGACATCCGCAAGGACGGCGGCGTGGCGCGGATGAGCGACCCGGACATGGTCGACGGCATCATCGAGGCCGTCTCCATCCCGGTCATGGCCAAGGCCCGGATCGGCCACTTCGTCGAGGCCCAGGTGCTGCAGGCGCTCGGCGTGGACTACATCGACGAGTCCGAGGTCCTCACCCCGGCCGACGAGACCCACCACATCGACAAGTGGGCCTTCACCGTTCCCTTCGTGTGCGGCGCCACCAACCTGGGCGAGGCCCTGCGCCGGATCGCCGAGGGCGCGGCGATGATCCGCTCCAAGGGCGAGGCCGGCACCGGCAACGTGGTCGAGGCGACCCGGCACATGCGCCAGCTGCGCGCCGACATCAAGCGGCTGACCACCCTGGACTCCTCCGAGCTCTTCCTGGCCGCCAAGAACCACCAGGCGCCCTACGAGCTGGTCAAGGAGGTCGCGGCCACCGGCAAGCTGCCGGTCGTGCTGTTCACCGCCGGCGGCATCGCGACCCCGGCCGACGCCGCGATGATGATGCAGCTCGGCGCCGAGGGCGTGTTCGTGGGCTCGGGCATCTTCAAGTCCGGCGACCCGGAGAAGCGCGCCAAGGCCATCGTCGAGGCCACCACGCACTACGACGACGCGGACCTGATCGCCAAGGTCTCCCGCAACCTCGGCGAGGCGATCGTCGGCATCAACCTCGACACGCTGCCGGCCGAGCAGCGCTACGCCTCCCGCGGCTGGTAGTCGTTTATGGCAGAGGCGATCAAGACGATCGGCGTGCTCGCGCTGCAAGGCGACTTCCGCGAGCACGTGGCGTCCCTGAAGGCGATCGGCGCGACCACCGCGCTGGTCCGCCGCCCGGCCGACCTGGACGCGGTCGACGCGCTCGTGGTCCCGGGCGGGGAGTCCACCGCGATGTGGAAGCTCGCCACCAACGCCGACATGTTCGCCCCGGTCCGCAAGCGGATCGCCGAGGGGATGCCGGTGTTCGGCACCTGCGCCGGGATGATCATGCTGGCCGACCGGATCACCGACGCCGCCGTGGGCCAGGAGACCTTCGGCGGGCTGCCGATCACCGTGCGGCGCAACGCGTTCGGGCGGCAGACCGAGTCCTTCGAGGAGCCGATTTCCTTCGAAGGCGTCGGAGAACTGACCGGCGTCTTCATCCGCGCGCCGTGGGTGGAGGAGCTCGACGAGGGTGTCGAGGTGCTGGCTCGCGTCACCAGTGGCCCGGCTATCGGTAGGATCGTCGCGGTCCGGCAGGGAAACCTGCTGGCGACGTCCTTCCATCCGGAGCTGACCGCGGACCACCGCGTGCACGAGTACTTCGTGGCGATGGTGTACGGACGCGACGCAGCCTGAATGAATTCGTAGTTAGGGAGCAGGGGTAATGTCCGGCCACTCCAAATGGGCGACCACCAAGCACAAGAAGGCGGTCATCGACGCCAAGCGCGGCAAGCTGTTCGCCCGGCTGATCAAGAACATCGAGGTCGCGGCCAAGACCGGCGGCGGAGATGTGACGGGTAACCCCACGCTCTTCGACGCGGTCCAGAAAGCCAAGAAGAACTCGGTCCCGGCCGACAACATCGACCGCGCGATCAAGCGCGGCTCCGGGGCCGAGGCCGGCGGCGCGGACTGGCAGACCATCATGTACGAGGGCTACGCCCCGAACGGCGTGGCGGTCCTGATCGAGTGCCTGACCGACAACCGCAACCGTGCCGCCTCCGAGGTGCGCGTGGCCATGACCCGCAACGGCGGCTCGATGGCGGACCCGGGCTCGGTGGCGTACATGTTCACGCGCAAGGGCGTGGTGATCGTCCCCAAGTCCGGCGCCCTGACCGAGGACGACATCCTGATGGCCGTGCTGGAGGCCGGCGCCGAGGAGGTCAACGACCTCGGCGAGTCCTTCGAGGTGGTCAGCGAGGCCGGGGACCTGATCCCGGTGCGCACCGCGCTGCAGGGCGCCGGGATCGACTACGAGTCGGCCGAGTCCTCCTTCCTGCCCTCGGTGCAGGTCGAGCTGGACGAGGACGGCGCGCGCAAGGTGTTCCGCCTCATCGAGGCCCTGGAGGACAGCGACGACGTGCAGAACGTCTACGCCAACTTCGACGTCTCCGACGAGGTCATGGAGAAGATCGACGCCTGAGCGGGCGACACGACGCAACGGAGCCGGGATCGCTGTTGGCGGCCCGGCTCCGTCGTTCTGTCCTCGCGGATCGCTAGGCTTCCTCCCACAAGAGAACTGCTGTTTCAGGCGACGGAGGTCGGGCGCGCGTGCGGGTGCTGGGGGTCGATCCGGGGCTGACGCGGTGCGGCGTGGGAGTGGTCGAGGGCACTCCCGGACGGCCGCTGACGCTGGTCGGGGTGGGCGTGATCCGGACGGCGGCGGACATGGACCTCTCGCGCCGGCTGCTGGCCATCGAGACAGGGCTCGAAGCGTGGCTGACCGAGCACCAGCCGGAGGCGGTGGCGGTCGAGCGGGTCTTCGCGCAGCACAACGTGCGCACCGTGATGGGCACGGCGCAGGCCAGCGCGGTCGCGATGCTGGTGGCCGCACGGCACGGGCTCCCCGTGGCGCTGCACACGCCGAGCGAGGTCAAGGCGGCCATCAGCGGATCCGGCCGGGCCGACAAGGACCAGGTGGCGGCCATGGTGGCGCGGGTGCTGCGGCTGGCCGCGCCGCCGAAGCCGGCCGACGCCGCCGACGCCGCGGCGCTGGCCATCTGCCACATTTGGCGGGGGACCGCACAGAATCGGCTGGCCGCGGCGATCGCGAAGCAGCGATGATCCCGGGATCGGAAGACAGCCGCAGCCCGGAAAACAGCCACTGCCCGGAAAACAGCCGCGGCCCACAGCACAGCCCAGAGCACAGCACAGTGAGGAGTGGCGCGTGATCGCCTTCGTGTCCGGCCCGGTGGCCGCGGTGACCCCGACCAGCGCGGTGGTCGAGGTGGGCGGTGTGGGGATGCTCGTGCACTGCGGCCCCGGCACGCTCGCCGGGCTGACCGTCGGCGAGAAGGCCAAGCTCTTCACGGCGATGGTGGTCCGCGAGGACTCGCTGACCCTCTACGGCTTCGCCACCGACGACGAGCGCGCCGTGTTCGAACTCCTGCAGACCGCCAGCGGCATCGGCCCGAAGGTGGCGCAGGCGATGCTCTCGGTGCACGCCCCCGACACGCTGCGGACCATCTTCATGACCGGCGACGAGGCGGCGCTGACGCAGGTCCCGGGCATCGGCAAGAAGGGCGCGCAGCGGCTGCTGCTGGAGCTCAAGGAGCGCCTCGGCCCGCCGACCGGCGCGGTGCCGGGGCAGGCGCAGAACGGCTGGAGCCGCGCGGGCCTGGGCTCCTGGCGGGTGCAGCTGCTGGAGGCGCTGACCGGCCTGGGGTGGTCGGCGCGCGAGGCCGACGACGCGGTCACGGCCGTGAGCCCGCTGGCCGCCGAGCAGGAGGCGGCCGGGCAGACGGTGCAGCTCGGCCCGCTGCTGAAGGCGGCCCTGCGCACGATGAAGAAGTAGGACTGGCGATGCGGCAGGTCAGGCTGTACGAAACTTTCACGGCCGAGGATGTCTGGGCCCTGATCCGCGCCCTCGGTGCGCGCACGCTGGTGTTCGACGTCGAGCCGCTGGTCGCGGTGTGGGCCACGGACACTGCGACGCTGGACTTCGGAGTCGTCGAGACGTTGCGGCGGGTCGGGGAACTGAGCGGCGGGGGCGTCGAGACCGTGCTCTTCGCGACCAACTCCGACCGGCGCCCGACCGCCCTGCCGAGCATGGCCGGCGCGCGCGTCGGCTACCGGGCCTCGGCCTCGAAACCGTTGCGGGTGAAGGGATATCGCGATCTGCCGCGCCCCGGGGTGGTGATCGGCGACCAGATAGCCACCGACGGCGCGCTGGCCTGGCGCCTCGGCTTCGACTTCGTCTTCTACCGCCCGGAGCGCGATCGGATTCCGTTCCGGCCGCGCCTGCTGCACCTGGTCGGCGGCGGCCTCAGGCCCCTGCTCTTCCGCCTTCCCTGACCGCCCTGGGGCACTTCGTCAGCCGACCCTGGCAGGATGGACGAGCCCGATCCGAACCGCCCCGTCGTAGGAGAACCGCCGCCGTGGAACAGGAAACCGAACGCCTCGTCTCCGGCACCGCCGTCACCGGCGACGCCGAGGAGCAGGCGGCCGAGGCGGCGCTGCGGCCCAAGCGGCTGGCCGAGTTCGTCGGGCAGCCCAAGGTGCGCGACCAGCTCTCGCTGGTGCTGGACGCCGCGCGGATGCGGGAGGCGGCGCCGGACCACATCCTGCTGTCCGGTCCGCCCGGGCTGGGCAAGACCACGCTGTCGATGATCATCGCCAATGAGCTGCAGGTGCCGATCCGCATCACCTCCGGCCCCGCCATCCAGCACGCCGGCGACCTGGCGGCGATCCTGTCCTCGCTGTCCGACGGCGAGGTGCTGTTCGTCGACGAGATCCACCGCATGTCCCGGCCCGCCGAGGAGATGCTCTACATGGCGATGGAGGACTTCCGGGTCGACGTCATCGTCGGCAAGGGGCCCGGCGCCACCGCGATCCCGTTGGAACTTCCACCGTTCACTCTCGTCGGGGCCACCACGCGCTCCGGGCTGCTGCCCGCGCCGCTGCGCGACCGCTTCGGCTTCACCGCGCACCTGGAGTTCTACGACGCCGCCGACCTGGAGCACGTCGTCAACCGCTCGGCCCGGCTGCTGAACGTGCGCATCGACGCCGATGGCGCGAAGGAGCTGGCCGGACGCTCGCGCGGCACTCCGCGGATCGCCAACCGGCTGCTGCGGCGGGTCCGGGACTACGCCGAGGTGAAGGCCGACGGCGCGGTCAACCTGGACACCGCCCGCGCCGCGCTGGACGTCTACGAAGTGGACGAGCGCGGCCTGGACCGGCTGGACCGCGCGGTGCTGCACGCCCTGCTCAAGCTGTTCGGCGGCGGCCCGGTCGGGCTGTCGACGCTGGCCGTGGCGGTGGGGGAGGAGTCCGAGACGGTCGAGGAGGTCGCAGAACCCTTCCTCGTCCGCGAAGGCCTGCTCGCCCGCACCCCGAGGGGGCGGATCGCGACCGCCGCGGCGTGGGCGCATTTCGGGCTCAGCGCGCCGTGACCCGGCGAACACCGCCGATACTCGCTTGATATCGGACATGTCACGCGAATCGGTGGCGCAACATCCGGCTCATCGTTCCCACCAGGCGACCGGCGGCGCTTGCGGCGCTGGCGGGTTCACAAGTTCCGGATGATTTCGACTACGTTGGGTCACGGGAACCGGCCGTAGGTCCCGGACCGTTGTTCGGGGCGTATCCGCTCGCATAAACTCCCGCGAGTCGGGCGGTGCCCCCACCGCCCATCAGCGACCTCCCGGCCCGGCGCCGGCGGTCTTTACCAAGGACCAGCGACACCTATGGGATCTCCCGTCTTCCTGATCTGGATCGTCCTGATCGGGGCCATGTTCTACTTCATGATGATCCGGCCGCAGAAGCGGGCGCGGGCGCAGCAGTCCGACATGCTGCAGCACCTGCAGCCCGGCGCGCAGGTCCGGACGACCGCCCAGATCATGGGCACCATCGTCGAGGTCGGTGACGACTGGGCCATCGTGGAGACCACTCCCGGGACGCGCATCAAGTTCGGCAAGCCCGCCATCGTCGGCATCATCATGGAAGACGAGGCCGAGGCGGAGGAGCCGGGCCAGGACGCGCCGACCCCCGGCGGCATCGGCGACGCGCCGCACGACGCCCCGGACGCCGAGGCGCCCGCCGCGCAGGACGCGGTGCCGGCCCAGGACGCGGTGCCCGCTCAGGACGCCGCCGAGCGCGCCGGGAAGGCCGAGTCCGGCTCTGCGGCCGAGGACGGGTCGGCGGACGCCTCCGAGGAGGTCAAGGACGCCGAGCCGGCGAAGTCGTGACCTCGGTCGCGACCAGGCTCACCGACACAAGAGGTTTCCACACCGAAAACCTGTAAGGTCGCACCGCCGCCACGGACCGTGAACCACCGGCCCGGGGCGGCGGGGCGGCGTGGGGTGTGACCGACGCGCCGGCGCCGGACACGACACGACACGAAGAGACGGACGAATCCCTTGGCCGGATCGAAGGCTCCGCGGTCCCGGAACCGCAAAGCGAGCCCATGGACCCCCCTGACGGCGCTGGCCGCCGTCATCATGGCGCTGGTCGGCACCATGATCGGCACCGGGCACCGGACGCCGCAGCTCGGTATCGACCTGGCCGGCGGCACCACGATGGTGATGACCGCCCAGGGCGGCACCCCGTCGGCCGGCGACATGGACACGGCACTGCAGATCATGCGCAACCGCGTGAACGGCCAGGGCGTGTCCGAGGCCGAGGTGACCAAGCAGGGCAACAACTCGATCGAGGTCGACCTGCCCGGCAAGAACTCCTCGGCGCTGCTGCAGGAGCTCGGCCAGACCGCCAAGCTGTACTTCCGCGTCGTGGTCCAGGACCCGACGCAGTACGGCGTCCCGCTGCGTCAGTCCGTCACGCCGAACACGCCGCAGGCCTCCACGCCGAGCCCGACCGGCGCGTCGAGCTCGCCGTCCGGCTCCTCCAGCTCCAAGCCGTCCAGCACGCCGACGGGTTCGACGAGCGGCGGCAGCGCCCCGTCCTCCAAGGCGAGCACGCCGGCCACGCCCTCGGGCACCGCGTCGTCCACCCAGCACCGGGTCGCCGACTCCGGTCTGAAGGACGCCACCGGCAGCACGCCGACCTCGCCGTCGACCAGCTCCACCGCGACCGCGAGCTCCAAGAGCTCCTCCTCGCCCTCCACGCCGCCGTCGACCCCGTCGGCCCCGGCGTCGAACCCGTCCTCGGCCGGCTCGCCGGCGCCGAGCGCGTCCCCGAGCGCCCCGGCCACCGCGCCGGACGGCACGCCGAAGCAGACCGCCCCGGACCAGAACACCCTGCTGCTGTACGAGACCATCGACTGCACCAAGCCGCCGTCGGACCTGGGCAGCAAGTTCGCCGCCAACCAGTTCGCGGTCGGCTGTGACTTCACCCAGCACATCCCGTACCTGCTGCAGCCGGCCGACGTGGACGGCAAGGACCTGTCCAGCGCCTCGGCCAACGCGGTGACCGCCGGCGGCCAGAACGCGTTCCTGACCGGCCAGTGGGAAGTCGACCTGTCCTTCAACGGCAAGGGCGCCAAGGACTTCGGCGTGGTCACCACCGAGCTGAACGGCAACGGCGGGCAGTTCGCCGTGGACCTGGACGGCGTCGTCTACAGCGCGGCCACCGTGCAGCAGCCGATCACCGACGGCAACGCCCGGATCACCGGCACCTTCACCCAGAAGCAGGCCGAGAACCTGGCCAACGTGCTGAAGTACGGCGCGCTGCCGGTGACCTTCACGCAGAACAACGTCTCGCAGATCTCGGCCTCGCTGGCCGGCAACCAGCTCACCGCCGGCCTGGTCGCCGGGGCGATCGGCCTGGCGCTGGTGATCATCTACCTGATCGCCTACTACCGCGGCCTGTCGATCGTGGCGGTGTCCTCGCTGGCGATCTCCGCGATCCTGACCTACTCGCTGGCCAGCCTGCTGGGCCCGGCGATGGGCTTCCGGCTCTCGCTGGCCGGCGTCGCGGGTCTGGTGGTCGCCATCGGCATCACCGCGGACTCGTTCGTCATCTTCTTCGAACGACTCCGCGACGAGGTCCGTGAGGGCCGCACCCTGCGCACGGCCGTGGACCACGGCTGGGTCCGGGCCCGGCGCACGATCATCTCCTCGGACTTCGTGTCCTTCCTGGCCGCCTTCGTCCTGTACGAGGTGACGGTCGGCACCGTGAAGGGCTTCGCGTTCACCCTGGGCCTGACCACGCTGCTGGACATCGTCGTGGTGTTCACCTTCACCAAGCCGGTCGTCACGCTGCTGGCCCGCCGCAAGTTCTTCAACGACGGCCACCCCTGGTCCGGGCTGGACCCCGACCGCCTGGGTGCCAAGAAGTCGCCGGGCATCCGCCAGACGATCGTGGACCGCCGTGCCGCAGCCCGCCGGGGCTCCGCGGAAGGGATGGAAGCCTGATGTCCGCCTCCAAGAGCTGGGGCAACCGCCTGTACCGCGGCGAGGTCTCCTACGACTTCATCGGCAAGCAGAAGCGCTGGTACACCATCTCCGGGGCCCTTCTGCTCATCTCGGTCGTGTCCCTGGTGGTCTTCGGGCTGAACTTCACCCTGGACTTCCGCGGCGGGTCGCAGTTCGACATCAAGTCGGCCACGGCCAGCACGCAGACCATCCAGGACCACGTCGGTTCGATCGTGAAGGACCCGACGGTCCAGACCTCGCAGAGCTCCGACGGCCGGCACGTGATCGTCAAGACCACTCCGCTGAACCCGGACCAGCTGCAGAAGGTGCGCCAGTCGATCGCGACCGACTCCGGCGTGAAGGACCCCAACGCGGTCACGGTGACCCTGGTCTCCGGTTCCTGGGGCCATGAGATCACCCAGAAGGCGATCGAGGGTCTGATCGTCTTCGTCGCGCTGGTCGTGCTCTACCTGGCGATCTTCTACGAGTGGAAGATGGCGATCTCCGGCATCATCGCCCTGGTCCACGACCTGGTGATCACCGCCGGCATCTACGCCCTGATCGGCTTCGAGGTCTCCCCGGCCACGGTCATCGGCTTCCTGACGATCCTGGGCTACTCGCTGTACGACACCGTCGTGGTGTTCGACAAGGTCCGCGAGAACACCAAGGGCCTGGGCACCACCAAGACCGACCAGAGCTACACGCAGGCCGCGAACCTGGCCGTCAACCAGACCCTGATCCGGTCGCTGAACACCTCGCTGATCGCCCTGATCCCGGTCGCCTCGCTGCTGTTCGCCGGCACCGTGGTCAGCGGCGGCGCGGGCGTGCTGCAGGACCTGGCGCTGGCCCTGCTGGTCGGTATCGCGGTCGGCACGTACTCCTCGATCTTCATCGCCACGCCGCTGCTGGCGGACCTGAAGGAGCGCGAGCCGGAGATGCGCACGCTCAAGCGCAAGGCGACCGGCTCGCAGGCCAAGGCCGCGGCCCGGGCCGAGCGCAACGCGGTTCCCGCGCAGGACCGGCTGGAGGAGTACCCCGGGGACCCGGAGGACTTCGAGGCGGCCGGCGCCGGCGAGGCGGCGCGGGACATCCCGCGCGGTCCGCGCAACCAGCCGGTGCGCGGGGACCGGGGCCGGAACCGGCCCAGCGGCAAGCGGCGCTGAGGCGTCGCCCCCGGTGTCCTTCCGCCCCTGGTGGGCGGGTCGGGACCGGGCGCGGCGCAGGGTAAGCTCACCGGCGTGAGCTTTCCCGAAAACCCCGGTGGCGGGGACCTTTCCAAGGTCCTCGCCACTCGCATTCTCGACGTCCTCGACTACCCGAAGCCGGGCGTCGTCTTCAAGGACATCACCCCGCTGCTCGGCCACCCGGAGGCGTTCGCCGCGGTGGTCGGGGCGATGGCCGAGCAGGTGCGCGCGGCCGGGGCGACCCGGGTCGCGGGTCTGGAGGCGCGGGGCTTCATCCTGGCCGCGCCGGTGGCGCTGGCCGCGGGCGTCGGGTTCGTGCCGGTCCGCAAGGCCGGCAAGCTCCCGCGCGAGACGTACCGCGAGGACTACGAGCTCGAGTACGCCACCGCGACGATAGAGGTCCACCGCGACGCCTTCGACCCCGGCGAGCGCGTGATGATCGTGGACGACGTCCTGGCCACCGGCGGCACCGCGGTCGCGGCGGCCAACCTGGTGCGCGACGCCGGCGCGCTGCCGGTGGGGCTGGCGGTGCTGATGGAGCTGGGCTTCCTGATGGGGCGGGAGCGCTTCGCCGAGGCCGCGCCCGAGGTCGGGATCCACACCCTCATGACGGTCTGACCTGCTTGTTGGGCGGACAGGGAAACAATGTCCCGACAATGGTCGTTACACTGGGCGGACCCACTAGGCGAGAGGGGCCGCGCTTGGCGACGAAGGAGCAGGTCGGGACGACGGCCGGGACCGGTGCGGGCGACGGCGGCGAAGCCGCGGCGAACGGAACGGCCGATTCGGCGAACGACGCTGCTGCGAAGTCGGGCTCTGCGGGGCGCGGTAAGGGCTCCGGGGCCGGGAGGACGACGGCCTCTGGTGCCGCGATAGCGGCCCAGGGCGGCAAGGGGCAGGGAAAGAGCGCGCTGGCGGCTCCCAGGGCCGCTGCGGTTCCTGCTGAGGCCGCTGCGGGGGCTTCCGGGGGTTCCGGGCGGTCCGCCGAGGCTTCTGCCGAGTCGAACGGTGCTGCCGAGCCTGCTGCGGGCGGGCCGAACGCTCCTGCGGCGCGTGCGAAGGCTGCTTCCGCGCCGGCGGAGTCCGCGGTGCCCGCGCAGGCTTCCGCTTCTGCGCCGACTGCTTCTGCGCCGACTGCTTCTGCGCCGACTGCTTCTGCGCCGACTGCTTCTGCGCCGGCCGCTTCTGCGCCGACTGCTTCTGCGCCGACTGCTTCTGCGTCGCCTGCCGAGGCCGCCACCGAATCCGCGCAGGGCGCGTCTGCCGCCTCCTCCGCGCCGGCCGCCACGACCCCTTCCGGTTCCGCCTCCCCCCAGCCGTCGGCGCCCTCCGTACCCCCGCGTCCGACTCCGCCCACCTCGCTTCCGCCCGCGCCTCCGGTCACCCTGGGCGCAGCCAAGGGCGGCCCGGCGCGGCCCAGCTCCAGCCGGGTCCGTGCGCGCCTGGCCCGCCTTGGCAGCACCCGCAGCGGCGGGCCGCCGCCGGTGCTGGAGCCGCTGTTCAAGATCATCCGGGCCAACCACCCCAAGGCCGACCTGAAGCCCGTCGAGCAGGCCTACGCCGTCGCCGAGCGGCACCACCGCGGCCAGCGGCGCAAGAGCGGCGACCCGTACATCACCCACCCGCTGGCGGTCACCACGATCCTGGCCGAGCTGGGCATGGACGTGCCGACGCTGTGCGCCGGGCTGCTGCACGACACCGTCGAGGACACCGACTACACGCTGGACATGCTGCGCGGCGACTTCGGCGACACGGTCGCGCTGCTCGTCGACGGCGTCACCAAGCTGGACAAGGTCAAGCTCGGCGAGGCCACGCAGGCCGAGACCGTGCGCAAGATGGTCGTGGCGATGGCCCGGGACATCCGGGTGCTGGTGATCAAGCTCGCCGACCGGCTGCACAACATGCGCACCATGCGCTACATGAAGCGGGAGAAGCAGGAGAGCAAGTCCCGCGAGACGCTGGAGATCTACGCCCCGCTGGCGCACCGGCTGGGCATGAACACGATCAAGTGGGAGCTGGAGGACCTGGCGTTCGCCATCCTCTACCCGAAGATGTACGACGAGATCGTGCGCCTGGTCTCCGAGCGCGCCCCCAAGCGCGAGGAGTACCTGGGCCAGGTCATCGACGCGGTCCACACCGACCTGCGCGAGGCCAAGATCCGCGCGACCGTCACCGGCCGGCCGAAGCACTACTACTCGGTCTACCAGAAGATGATCGTGCGCGGCCGCGACTTCGCCGACATCTACGACCTGGTCGGCATCCGGGTCCTGGTGGACTCGGTGCGCGACTGCTACGCGGCGCTCGGCGCCATCCACGCGCGGTGGAACCCGGTCCCCGGCCGGTTCAAGGACTACATCGCGATGCCGAAGTTCAACATGTACCAGTCCCTGCACACCACCGTGATCGGCCCCGGCGGCAAGGCGGTGGAGCTGCAGATCCGCACCTTCGCGATGCACCGCCGCGCCGAGTACGGCGTCGCGGCGCACTGGAAGTACAAGGAGGACGCGGTCGAGGGCGTCCGCAAGCCGACCAACGGCGCCGGGACCGCGAACCCCGGCGGCGACATGGCGTGGCTGCGGCAGCTGCTGGACTGGCAGAAGGAGACCGCGGACCCGAACGAGTTCCTCGACGCGCTCCGCTTCGACCTGTCCACCGCCGAGGTCTACGTCTTCACGCCCAAGGGCATGGTGATGGCGCTGCCGTCGGGCTCGACCCCGGTCGACTTCGCGTACGCGGTGCACACCGAGGTCGGGCACCACACCATCGGCGCGCGCGTCAACGGCCGCCTGGTCCCGCTGGACAGCAAGCTGGACAACGGCGACGTGGTGGAGATCTTCACCTCCAAGGCGCCGAACTCGGGGCCCTCGCGCGACTGGCTGGGCTTCGTGGCGTCCCCGCGCGCCCGCAACAAGATCCGCCAGTGGTACACCAAGGAGCGCCGCGAGGAAGCGGTCGAGCAGGGCAAGGACCAGCTGGCCAAGGCGATGCGCAAGCAGGGCCTGCCGCTCCAGCGCCTGATGACCTCCGAGTCGCTGGCCACCGTCGCCCACGACCTCCGCCACGCCGACATCAGCGCCCTGTACGCCGCGATCGGCGAGGGCCACGTCTCGGCGCAGCACGTCGTCCACCGCCTCCTGCACCTGCTCGGCGGCGAGGAGGGCGCGACCGAGGACCTGGCCGAGGCCACCGTCCCGGGCAACATCGAGAAGCTCTCCCGCCGCGGCCAGGCCCGCCCCGCCGGCGACCCCGGCGTCCTGGTGAAGGGCGCGGACGACATCTGGGTGAAGCTCGCCCGCTGCTGCACCCCGGTCCCCGGCGACGACATCATCGGCTTCATCACCCGCGCCTCCGGCGTCAGCGTCCACCGCGCGGACTGCACCAACATCGAATCGCTGGCCGCCCAGCCCGAGAGGATGGTGGAGGTGTCATGGTCGCCCGGAGGGGCGTCCATGTTTCTCGTCGCGATCCAGGTAGAGGCGCTTGACCGCTCCCGCCTCCTCTCGGACGTGACGCGAGTACTCTCCGACCAGCACGTCAACATCCTGTCGGCATCGGTGACGACGAGCCGTGACCGGGTCGCGATCTCCCGCTTCACCTTCGAGATGGCCGACCCGGCCCACCTCGGAGCCGTCCTGAAGGCGGTGAAGGGCGTCGAAGGGGTGTTCGACGTGTATCGGGTGACCAGCGCGAAGCATGCTTGAGACTTATTCGCACACTTGTGCACTCTTTCGGGTTAAGCGCGCGGGTATGGCCTGATTTGCCGCGGCGGTCCCGTCTATGGTCGGCGACAACGCTGGCCGCGGCGTTGAAGAAGATGGATGACCGTCAAGAGGCCTACGACCTGGCCGAGATTATGGGCGTCGGAATGGCGAATACCCAGGCCGAGGAGATCTGAAGGCAGATGATGGCTATCGACACGTCGTGGTACCGGTCGGCTTTCTCGCAGCAGCTTCGCGCCGAGGGTCGCGCCGATGCTGTGCTGCGCGTCCTGGACAAGCGGGGTGTCGCCTTGAGCGAGGATCAGCGTGCCCGCGTCGCAGGCTGTACCGACCTGGACCAGCTTGACGAGTGGCTCGATCGCGCCGTGACCGCCACCCGGGCGGCCGAGGTCTTCGACGCCGGCTGAGTTCGCACGGGCGTTTCAGCCGATCGCAATGTTTCGGCCAAGCGCCCGGGTAGCTCTACACCCGCAACGCCGTGATCGCTAGGGTGTCCGGGTGCGGAGTCGAGTCCCGGCGCGGATGACGTTGTCCCCTGCGCGCAAGGGGCTGATCGCGGTGGCTGCCGTGTATCTGCTGGCTTTGCTCGGGCTGGTGGTCGCCGGGCAGTGGGACCGGGGTGCGAAGTGGGTGGTGGCCGCCGGTTTCGGGGTGCTCGCGGTGGGGCTGCCGTGGATGCTCTTGGCGCTGTGTGTGGACTACGTCGGGGATCCGGCCGCGTGGCGGCGCACGGTCGTCGTCGAGGGCTTCGTCACCAGCGAGGGGTACACCGTGCCGCCGCATCCGTTGGACGAGAGCTACGTCCTGCACCGCGTCTACGAGTTCACGACGCTGCGCGGGGAGACCCGCCGTGCCGGCAGCCGCGCCACGTTTCCCGAAGCGCCGGACGGACGCATCAGCCTGCGCTACGACCCTCGGCACCCGAGCCGGATCTGGCCGGCGCGGATAGCCCTGCGCACCGCTGCCACCGCTGCCGTGGTCACGGTGTTGATGCTGATCGCCACCGCTTTCGCGCTCGCCGGCGCGATCGGGTTCGGCCTGTCGACGTGGACCTAACGGGCGCGCGCATCCAAGGGGACGCCCAAGGGACGCCTAAGGGACAACCCCTAGAACCGCGCTGAGCTCAAAAACCGAAACCCCGCCCAAAAACAAACCCGGGCGCCTCCCGAAGAAGACGCCCGGATCCGAAAGAACCACCTCAGCGCGTGAACTCCGCCAGCGCCTTCTCCGCCTCGGCCAGCCACTCCTGCCGAGCCGCGATCGAAGCCTCCGCATCCGCGGCCTTCTTCTCCTGCCCCGCGGCCCGCGCCTTGTCGGCCTGCACCCGCAGCTTCTCCAGCGCCGTGCGCAGCTGCTCGACCGTGGCCTCGGCCCGGGCCCGCTTCTCCGGGTCCTTGCGCGAAAGTTCCGCGGCCTCGGCGTCGGCGATGGCGCGGTCCACCGTGTGCAGCCGGCCCTCGATGCGCTGGCGGGAGTCGCGCGGGACCGGGCCGATGGCCTCCCAGCGCTCGTTGATGCCGCGCAGCGCCACCCGGGCGGCGCGGTGGTCGGTGATCGGCAGGAGCGCCTCGGCCTCGACGACCAGGACCTCCTTGGCCGCCAGGTTCTCGCGCTCGGCGCCGTTGCGCTCGTCCAGGACCGCGTTGCGGGCGGCGAAGAACGTGTCCTGCGCGGCCTTGAAGCGCTTCCAGAGCTCGTCCTCGACGTCGCGCTGCGCGCGCCCCGCGGTCTTCCACTCGCTCATCAGGTCGCGGAAGCGGCCCGCGGTGGGGTTCCAGTCGGTGGAGTCCTGCAGGGCCTCGGCCTCGGCGATCAGCTGCTCCTTGTGGGCGCGGATCTCCACGCGCTGCGCGTCGAGCTCGGCGAAGTGCTGCTTGCGGCGCTTGGCGAAGGCCGAGCGGGCCTGGGACAGGCGGTGCCACAGCTCGTCGTCGGTCTTGCGGTCCAGGCGCGGGGCGGCCTTCCACTCGTCCAGCAGGACCTTCATGCGGTCCCCGGCCACCCGCCACTCCGTGGAGGCGGCCAGGCGCTCGGCCTCCTCGGCCAGCGCCTGCTTGGCGCCGCGGGCCTCGGCCTGCTGCTGCTCGCGGACCGCGCGGTGCTCGGCCTTGCGCTGCTCGGCCAGCTCCACCAGGCCGTCCAGGCGGGCCAGCAGGCCGTCCAGGTCGCCCACGGCGTTGGCGCCGGAGATGGACTCGCGGAGCTTGCCGATCTTGTCCAGGGCGTCCTTCGGGGACGGCGCGGAGGGCCCGGTCTGCTTGAGCCGGTTGGCGATCAGGTCGACCTCGACCTTCAGGCCGTCGAACTTGCGCTGGTAGTACGCCAGCGCCTCGTCCGGGGACCCGGCCGCCCAGGAGCCGACCTGCCGCTCTCCGTCGGCGGTCCGGACGTAGACGGTGCCGTCCTCGGCGACCCGGCCCCAAGCCTCGGTTGCCTCGCCCACGATGAGCCTCCAAGTTCTGCTGGACCGGGGTGTCTGCGGACCGGTCCGCCACATACACCTGCACGGATCGGGGTCCCGGTCGTCCAGTGGGAAACAATAGCGCGGACCGTCCCGATGAGGGGACGGCCCGCGTCACGTTCCGGAATCGAACCGCTGTTCCTCGCGCCCGCTCGGGCCCGGTGGAGCGGTCCGGTCGGACTTACTTGATGGTCACGCTCTTGATGGTGACCGTCTGCTTCGGCTTGCCGTCGCCGGCGCCGTTGGAGTCGTCCTCGCCGGCCGCGGCGATCTTGGTGACCACGTCCATGCCGGAGGTCACCTTGCCCCAGGGGGTGTAGCTGGGCGGCAGCTGGGAGTCCTTGTAGCAGATGAAGAACTGGCTGCCGTTGGTACCCGGGCCCGCGTTGGCCATGGCGATGGTGCCGGCCGGGTAGGTGGCGCCGGTCAGGTTCTCGTCCTGGAACTGGTAGCCGGGCCCGCCGCTGCCGGTGCCGCTGGGGTCGCCGCACTGCAGCACGTAGATCCCCGAGGTCACCAGGCGGTGGCAGGTGGTGTTGGCGAAGTAGCCCTTGCCGGCCAGGTACTTGAACGAGTACGTCGTGTACGGCGCCTTCGTGGTCAGCGCGTCGAAGGTCAGGTCGCCGGAGTTGAAGGCGATCGTCGCGCTGTACGGCTTGGCCGCGTCGGCGGCGTTGTACGTCGGGACCCCGACGTCCTTGGAGGCGCTGCCGGTCTTCTGGTAGCCGATCTTCTCCGGGCTGGAGCTGGTCGGGGCCGGGGAGGACGGCGAGGAGGTGTCCGACGGCGAGGAGGAGGTGGTCGGCGACGAACTCGCCGCGCTCGTCGTCTTGTCGTTGCCGCCGCTGGTCGCGACCGCGACCCCGACCCCGATCCCGACGACCGCCACCGCGGCGACGACGGCCGTGATCTTGTTGCGCTTCCTGGCGGCCGCCTGCTGCTGGGCCAAGCGGGCCTGGACGCGCTCATACCGGGCGCGCTCGAGCTCTCGCTGACGGTCCTTGCTGGTCACCGATTCGCCTCCGGGGTGTGGTCGACCCTGCCGGCCGAGGTCGTGTCGACGGTTGATGGGGAAGATCTGTGTTGATGGGGAAGATCGCTGTGTCGTGGTTCTTCAGCGGCACAGTGTACGGTGCGTTCCCTGGGAAACACCTGTGAGCTTCCAATGAGTTCGCAAAGCGACCGGCGCCCCCGGTAACCTGCGTAGGGAAATCTCCAGCCGCATCGACCGAGGCCGCCGATCGAACCGTCGATCCGAACCCGGCCGGACTCGATCCAACACAGTGTGGGGCGCGCGTGCTTGTCGCCGGATTCCCAGCCGGAAGCCTGGGTGCGAACTGCTATCTCGTGGCGCCCGGCGCCGGTGAGCAGTGCGTGATCATCGATCCCGGCGAGGACGCCGTCCCCGGCGTCGAGGAGGCCGTCCGCGAGCACGGCCTGCAGCCCGTCGCGGTCCTGCTGACCCACGGGCACGCCGACCACACGATGAGCGTCATCCCGGTCTGCGGCGACTACGGCGTCCCGGCCTACATCCACCCCGGCGACCGCGAGATGCTCACCGACCCGCAGAAGTGGCTGGGCATCGCCCCGGGCACGCCGATCTTCGGGCAGTCGGAGTTCGTCGAGCCCTCGGACGTCAAGGAGCTCACCGACGGCGTCGTGCTGAGCCTGGCCGGCCTGGAGATAACGGTCGACCACGCCCCGGGCCATACCAAGGGCTCGGTGACGTTCCGGACTCCCGAGCAGCAGGACATCCCGCAGGTGCTCTTCACCGGGGATCTCCTGTTCGCCGGAGCGGTCGGCCGCTGGGACCTCCCCGGCGGCGACCGCGACGAGTTGCTGGCGTCACTGGCCCGCGTCTGCCTGCCGCTGCCGGACGAGACCGTCGTCCTGTCCGGCCACGGCCCCCAGACCACGATCGGCCGCGAGCGCGCCTCGAATCCGTTCCTGACGGAGGCTGCGCCGCAGCGGATCACCCCCCGCGGCTTGTAGGGATACCCACAGACATCATGAGCAAGTTCCAGAACGCGCCGGGCACCTTCGACCTGCTCCCGCCGGACTCGGCCGCCTTCCTCGCCGTGCGCGAGGCGATGGCCGCCCCGCTGCGGGCCGCCGGCTACGGCTACATCGAGACGCCCACCTTCGAGTCGACCGCCCTGTTCAAGCGCGGGGTCGGCGAGAGCACGGACATCGTCACCAAGGAGATGTACTCCTTCACCACCCGCGGCGGCGACGAGATCACGCTGCGCCCCGAGGGCACCGCCTCGGTGCTGCGCGCCGCGCTGCAGGCGAACCTGATCCGCGGCAGCCTGCCGGTGAAGCTGTGGTACTCCGGCTCCTTCTACCGCTACGAGAAGCAGCAGCGCGGCCGCTACCGCCACTTCTCCCAGGTCGGCGCCGAGGCGCTCGGCGCGGAGGATCCGGCGCTGGACGCCGAGCTGCTGATCATCGGCGACGACATCTACAAGGGCCTGGGCCTGACCGAGTACACGCTGCTGCTGAACTCCCTCGGCGACCAGAAGTGCCGCCCGGTCTACCGCGAGAAGCTCCAGGAGTTCCTGCGCGGCCTGGACCTCGACGAGGAGACGCGCAAGCGCGCCGAGATCAATCCCCTGCGCGTGCTGGACGACAAGCGCGAGGCGGTGCAGAAGCAGCTCACTGATGTCCCGCTGATCAGTGACAACCTCTGCGAGGAGTGCAAGGCCTACCACGATGAGGTCCGCCGCCTGCTCAAGCCGGCCGGCGTCGCCTTCGTCGACGACCCGAAGCTGGTCCGCGGACTGGACTACTACACCCGCACCACCTTCGAGTTCGTGCACAGCGGTATCACCGGCTCGCCGACCGCGATCGGCGCCGGCGGCCGCTACGACGGCCTGTCCGAGGACCTCGGCGGGCCGAACCTGCCGAGCGTCGGCTGGGCCCTCGGTGTGGACCGGACCGTGCTCGCGATGCAGGCCGAGGGCCGCACCGTCGCCGGCGGCGAGCAGCTGGGCGTCTTCGCCGTGCCGCTCGGCGACCAGGCCCGCGAGCTGCTGTTCGAGCTGGTCACCACGCTGCGCCGATCCGGTGTCGCGGCCGACTTCGGCTACGGTGCCAAGGGGCTCAAGGCGGCGATGAAGGCCGCCGACCGCTCCGGCGCGAAGTACGCGCTGGTCCTCGGCGAGCGCGACATCGCTGAGAACGTCATTCAGATCAAGGAACTGGCGACCGGCGAGCAGGAGTCCGTCTCCCTCACCGACATCGTCACGACGATTCAGGAGAAGTTGAAGTGATCCGCACCCATGAGGCCGGTACGCTCCGCGCGACCGACGCCGGCACGACCGTCACGCTGGCCGGGTGGGTCGCCCGGCGGCGCGATCACGGGGGCGTCACCTTCCTGGACCTCCGTGACGCGTCCGGCTTCGTGCAGGTCGTGGTCCGCGAGAGCGAGTCCGTGCACGACCTGCGCAACGAGTACTGCGTCGTGGCCACCGGCGAGGTGCGGGTGCGCCCCGAGGGCAACGAGAACCCGGACCTGCCGACCGGGCAGATCGAGGTCGTGGTGGACACCGTCGAGGTGCTCTCGCCGGCCGCGCCGCTGCCGTTCCCGATCGACGAGCACAAGAGCTCGAACATCAACGAGGAGATGCGGCTGAAGTACCGCTACCTCGACATCCGGCGCGAGCCGATGGCCCGGGCGCTGCGCATGCGCTCCAAGGCCACCAAGGTCATCCGGGACGTCATGGAGGAGCACGGCTTCCTCGACGTCGAGACCCCGACGCTGACCCGCTCCACTCCCGAGGGCGCGCGCGACTTCCTGGTGCCGGTGCGCCTGCAGCCGGGCGCCTGGTACGCGCTGCCGCAGTCCCCGCAGCTGTTCAAGCAGCTGCTGATGGTCGGCGGCCTGGAGCGCTACTACCAGATCGCGCGCTGCTACCGGGACGAGGACTTCCGCGCCGACCGGCAGCCGGAGTTCACCCAGCTGGACATCGAGGCGTCCTTCGTCGACCAGGAGGACATCCTGAAGGTCGGCGAGGCCGTGGTGGCCGCGGTGTGGAGGGAGACCCTCGGCGTCGAAATCCCGCTGCCGCTGCCGCGCATGACGTACCACGAGGCGATGGACCGCTTCGGCTCGGACAAGCCGGACCTGCGCTTCGGCCAGGAGCTCACCGAGCTGACCGAGTACTTCGCCGGCACCGAGTTCCGGGTGTTCCAGGCGCCCTACGTCGGCGCCGTGGTGATGCCCGGCGGCGCGTCCCAGACCCGCAAGGAGCTGGACGCCTGGCAGGACTGGGCCAAGGCGCGCGGCGCGAGGGGCTTGGCCTACGTCGTCATCGACGCCGAGACCGGTGAGCTGCGCGGCCCGGTGGCCAAGAACCTGTCCGAGGCGCACCTGTCCGGCCTGGCCGACAAGGTCGGGGCCAAGCCCGGCGACGCGGTGTTCTTCGCCGCCGGCAAGCGCACGGCGTCGCAGGACCTGCTGGGTGCGGCCCGCCTGGAGATCGGCAGGCGGTGCGAGCTGATCGACGAGAACGCGTGGAAGTTCCTGTGGGTCGTGGACTTCCCGATGTACGAGCCGATCGAGGACGCCGCCGGCGAGCGGACCGGCTGGCACGCGATGCACCACCCGTTCACCGCGCCCACGCCGGAGTGCCTGGACACCTTCGACAAGGACCCCGGCTCGGCCCTGTCCAACGGCTACGACATCGTGCTCAACGGCACCGAGCTCGGCGGCGGGTCGATCCGTATCCACCGCAAGGACGTGCAGGAGCGCGCGTTCTCCGTGATCGGGCTGTCGGAGGCCGAGGCGCAGTCGCAGTTCGGCTTCCTGCTGGAGGCCTTCAACTACGGCCCGCCGCCGCACGGCGGGATCGCCTTCGGCCTCGACCGCCTGGTCGCCCTGCTGACCGGCGCGGACACCATCCGCGACGTGATGGCGTTCCCGAAGACCGCCACCGGCGGCGACCCGCTGACCGGCGCGCCGACCCCGATCACGCCGGCGCAGCGCAAGGAGGCCGGGGTGGACGCGGTCTACGAGCCCAAGGGCGGCGCGGACAAGAAGGACGCCGTGGCGAAGGCTTGATGCCGAGCGTTTGAGCACCGAGGACAAGGGCGGGCTGGGAGCGATCCCGGCCCGCCCTTGTTGTCGGTCGCCGAACCCTGATTGACTGGCGTTCATGGCTGCTGTGATCGGAGTCCTGGCCGACTACGCACGCGGGGAGGCCTCGGAGAGCGACGTGGTGCGCGCGCTGCTCGCCCACGACGGCTGGTACGCCCCGATGCTGTGGCTGAACGAGGTGTTCCCGGACCGCAAGGTCTACGACGGCATGATCCCCACCCCCTCGCTCGGGCAGGCCCCGGCGCCCGGGGACCTGTGGCTGTTCACCGACGCCGAGCAGGTGAAGGCCGCGGTCGCGGCCGGCGCCGCGTTCGCCGCGGCCGGAGGCCCGCTGCCCGGCGTGGAGGTGTTCGGAGCGCTCGGCCGCGGCGTGTCGGAGGTCCGGGTGAACCCGGCGGGGCCGGGCGTGCACGGGTGGTCCGTGGGCATCGACGACGCGGTGCTGGACTTCCTGGCGCGGTGGATCAGCGCCCTGCAGGTCGAGATCGCGCTGACCACCAGCACCGAGGACCTCGGCCCGCGCCTGGCCGCCTTCGAGCACTACGTCGTCCCGGTCGACGACACCGGCCGGCCGCGCGTCGTGGCCCTGCCGAAGCCGCCGGGCAACTACGTCATGGCGTTCACCGCGCCGGACCTGTACACCGCGCACCAGAAGCGCGATCCCGGGGTGACCGGCGCCGCCGACATGCCCGCCGCGACGTTGTTCCGGCTGGCCGACTACGACGGCGTGGACGGCGTGGTGCTGGACATGAAGGAGTCGGACTCCTTCATCCTGCCGCGCGACCTCTGCGACGCGGTGCTGAAACTGATCGCTTAGTCGGCGCCCGCTGTCTAAGTTGGCCGGATGACTGATCCCGCTCGCGCGCACATCCTTCCGGACCCCGCCACCGACCTCGGCCGGGTCATCCGCCGCCGCCTCGCCGAGGAAGAGATCATCTGGCTGGTCACCGTCAACTCGGCCGGCGTTCCGCAGCCGAACCCGGTGTGGTTCCTGTGGACGCCGGACGAGGGCGACGAGTGGGGCGACGGCAGCTTCCTGATCTACAACCTGGACACCGCGGCCCGCATGCGCTCGTTCCAGGAGCGGCCGACCGTCGCGCTGCACTTCGACGGCGGGGTGCACGACCTGGAAGTGGCCGTGTTCACCGGCGACGTCGAGATCCTCGAAGGCCACCCGCCGATCGGCGAGATCCCGGAGTTCGTCGCGAAGTACACGGACCGGGCCGCGAAGTACTTCGGCAAGTCGGTCGCCGACGCCATGGCCGACTACTCGGTGGCGACGCGGATCAGGCCGAGCAAGGTGCGGGGGTTCTGAGCCGCGCGCTTTGCGAAAGGCCGGAGCGCGCCCTCCAAGGCCCCACCAAGGAAGACGCGCTCCGGAGTCTGATTGCTTGGCTGTACTTGTTCAGCAGTTCTCTGATGCCAGCTGGGCGGCGGCCACCCGGCCCCGTCGCTTCTCCGGCTTCGGCGCACGCTCTGCGGCACCGTCCTTCGTCTTGATCGCCAGCAGCGGGATGAAACGGTGCGCCAGCGGCCCGATCAGCAGCGCGTAGGCCGCGGTGCCGACGCCGACCGTGCCGCCCAGCAGCCAGCCGACGGCCAGGACCGTGATCTCCATCGAGGTGCGGACCACGCGGATCGAGTGGCCGCGCGCCGCGTAGCCGGTCATCACGCCGTCGCGGGGGCCGGGGCCCATGCCGGCCCCGATGTAGGCGCCGGTCGCCACGCCGTTGAGCACGATCCCGCCGAACATCTCGCCCCAGCGCAGCCACCAGGCGTGCGGCGTGGGCATCCAGGCCATCGCGCCGTCCATCGCCAGGCCGATCACGATCACGTTGCTGAGCGTGCCGAAGCCGGGCCGCTGCCGGATCGGGATCCACGCGAGCATCACCGCCGCGCCGACGAGGATGACGGTCGTGCCGACCGGCAGGCCTATGTGCTGGGCCAGCCCCTGGTGGAACACGTCCCACGGATTGGCCCCGAGGCCGGACATCAGGATCATGCCGTCGCTGATGCCGTAGAGGACCAGCCCGAGCTGGAGCTGGACCAGGCGGTGCGCGCGGCGGTCGCGGGGAATCAGGACCGAGAGCCACGCCAGGACGGAGCGGGCCACGTCCGAGATCGGCAGCGGGTCGGCGATGCGGTCTTCATGCCGCCCGAGCATCGCGCGTTCGGCCTGGTCACCGCCCGTGAGAGGGGTGAAGGTCGCGCGTTCCGCGGGCGCCGTGCTGGTCATGTCGGCCTCCTATGAGGATTGCCCTTCCGGGCCACTTCCATCAGGATGGAGGCCAAGTGGCCTTTCCCGTTAGGGCCAATCGAAGGAGGGTGGCATGGCTGCTCCGGTGGAGCTGGTGACGACCGACCGCACGGTGGGCAGCACGCGGCTGGCGCGGCTGATCCGCGAGGTCTCCCATCTGGGCGCGGCCGGCCAGGCCGGCCCGAGCGGCCCGGCCTACCGCGCGCTGGCCCACAGTGTCCGGGCCCTGATCCTGGACGGCCGCATCGCGCTGCGGACCCGGGTCCCGGCCGAGCGCGATCTGGCCGCGGCCCTCGGCATGAGCCGGACCACCGTCACCGCCGCCTACGACCTGCTGCGCGAGGACGGCTTCCTGGAGAGCCGGCGCGGCTCGGGCACCTGGACCACGCTCCCGCCGGGCGCCGACCCCCAGGTCTCCGGCGGCTGGCTGCTGCCCGCCCAGCCCGGCGCCGCCGAGGTCGCCATCGACCTGTCCTGCGCCGCCTTCGGCATGCCCGGCGCGCTGATGGCCGAGGTCCTGGCCGAGGTCGGGCCCCGGGTGGCCGAGCTCACCGCGGACCCGGGCTACTACCACGCCGGCTGGCCGGAGCTGCGCGAGCTGGTCGCCGAGCGCTACGTCCAGCGCGGCCTGCCGACCACCCCGGACCAGATCGTCATCACCTCCGGGGCGCAGCATGGCAATGTGCTGGCTCTGGGGCTGCTCTGCGGGCCGGGGGACCGGGTCGTGGTGGAGAGCCCGACCTACCCGAACAGCGTCGAGGCGATGCGGCGGGCCCGGCTGCGGCCGGTGCCGGTGCCGATCGGCGAGGACGGCATCGAGTCCGACGTGCTGGCCGCGCAGCTGCGGCAGGCGGCGCCGAGGGTCGCGTACCTGATCCCGGACTTCCAGAACCCGACCGGCACGCTGATGTCCGCCGAGCGGCGGGCCGAGGCGGCGGACGCGGCGCGCGCCGCCGGCACCTGGATCATCAACGACGAGACGGTCTCGGACATGGCCCTGGACGTCCCGGCCCCGCCGCCGTTCCCGGCCTCGGTCTCTCGCGCGGCGGCCGAGCAGGTGATCAGCGTCGGGTCGATGTCCAAGAGCCACTGGGGCGGCCTGCGGATCGGCTGGATCCGGACCACGCCGCGGATGGCGACCGAACTGGCCGGCCAGCGGATGGCCACGGACATGGCGGGTTCGGTGCTGGACCAGATCATCGCCGTGGCGCTGCTGCGGCGCGGCTGGGGGTTCGTCGAGGAGCGGCGCGAGCGGCTGCGGCGGCAGCGGGCCGCACTGGAGGCGGCGCTGGCCTCGGAGCTGCCGGAGTGGTCGTGGCGCCGCCCGCCCGGCGGGCTGTCGCTGTGGGTGGACCTCGGCGAGCCGTCGTCCTCGGAGCTGGCGGACCGGGCGGCGGCGTTCGGCGTGCGGCTGGTCGGCGGGCCGCAGTTCGGCGTGGACCCCGGGACGTTCGAGCACCGGGTGCGGATTCCCTACACGCTCCCGGAGCAGACGCTGCGGGACGCGGTGCGGCGGCTGGCCGCGGCGTTCCGGTGCGAGGCCGCGCTGCCACCGGTACCGGAGGAAAACCGGTGGGTGGCTTGAGCGCTTCTGGGCGATGATCGGCGCTGTGGAGACCTATCTGGAGACCGACCGCCTGATCCTTCGCCGCTTCACCGCGGACGATGCCGACCTGCTGATCGAGCTGGACAGCGACCCCGCGGTGATGCGGTATCTCACCGGCGGCCGGGCCACCGCGCCGGAGGACATCAGGGAGCGGATTCTTCCGCGCATCCTCGCGGGGATCGAGAAGTGGGAGGGCAAGCTCGGGATGCTGGCCGCGCACGAGAAGGACGGCGGCGCCTTCATCGGCTGGTTCATCCTGCGGCCGAAGGCCGAGGGGCCGCTCGACGAGGTCGAGCTGGGGTACCGGCTGCGGCAGGCGGCGTGGGGCAAGGGGTACGCCACCGAGGGGTCGGAGGCGTTGGTGCGCAAGGCGTTCACCGAACTCGGGGTGCGGCTCATCTGGGCCGAGACGATGTTCGTGAACCGCGGGTCGCGCAACGTGATGGAGAAGCTGGGGATGACGCACGTGGACACGCACTTCCCCGAGCTGGAGCCGATCGAGGGCTCCGAGCACGGGGAGGTCCGTTACGAACTCACGGCGCAGGAGTGGGCCCGGCGATAGGGGTGGCCGCCGGGCTCTGCTCCGCCGCCGGGACGGCTCCGGCTCACTGCCCGCCGTTGGCGGCGCCGGCCGGCACCGTGATGGTCCCGGTGAAGACGTCGAAGTACATCGCCGCCGAGACGCCGAGGCCGATGATGCCCAGGGCCAGGGCGCCCCAGGTGAGGACGCGCACCCAGACCGGGGCCTGCTGCTTGGCGGCGAACGCGCCGAGGAACAGCGTGGCGGCGGCGATGACGACGGCCGCGATCGCGAAGCCCATGCTGACGAACGCCGTCTTGTGCCACACGTCGGTGTAGCGCTGCTTGATGATGGCGTCGGCCTGGGAGTTCGCGGTGTTGATCTGGCCGATCAGGGACTGCCGCTGCGACAGGACGTCGCCCAGCCAGTTCCCGCCGAGCGAGGTGATCGCCAGGCCCGCGGCCGCGACGGCGGCCGCGCCGGCGGCGATGATCCCGCCGGTTCCGGCGTCGTCGTGGCCGTAGGGCTCGACGTCGTCGGCGCCCTCGACGAGCTCGTCCTCCTCGACGAGTTCGGCGACGATCTCGGTGTGCTCGGGCTTCTCGGTGGTCTCGTCGGCGGAAGCGTCGGCGTCGACGAGCGCGTCGACGTCCTCCACGCGGTCGGTGCTCTCGGTGCTGCTCGGAGTAGTCATGGGAGTGGAGCTTAGGCATATCAGCCTGAGAGAGCGATTAACGGGCGGCCTCAATTGAGGGTCGAAGAGGGGTCGCGACGCGCCGCACCACTTCTGACCTGTGACGCACTCGGTTACTTGCGGACTAGCGCAATTGTTGTGCGGATGTAAACAACATCCGCTGCCCGAGTTCCGCGGCGGCCAGCGCGGCCGTCACCGCGGCGGCGAGCAGCATGTACATGACGACGATCTGGTACCGGATGGCGACCTCCGGCGAGACCCCGGCCAGGATCAGCCCGGTCATGGCCCCCGGCAGGCTGATGAGCCCGACCACCTTCGTGGAGTCGAGCGTCGGGATCAGCGCCGTCCGCAGCAGCTCCCGGCGGTGCGGAGCGAAGGCCGCGGTAGCGCTCAGCCCGAGCGACAGGCGCGCCTCGATGGCCGCGCGCTGCCCTCGGGCCTCGGCGACCAGGCGCGAGAGCGTGACCCCGGTGGCGGCCATCGACCCGCTCACCACCATCCCGCCGACCGGCACCACCACCCGCGGCGTGGTCTCGATGACGCCGAACGCCATCAGGACGCCCATGGTCACCGCGGCGGCGATCGCCACGGCGGCGGTGGCGACGTAGCGGGAGTGCCGCAGCCCTTTGCCCCGCCGCCCGGCGACCTGCCCGGCGATGACGACCATGACGGCCAGCCACGCGAAACCGCCCAGCAATCCCGCGTGGTTGAACAGGAAGAGCAGCACCGCTCCGACGAGGAAGAGCTGGATCCCCGCGCGGACCGCGGCGATCACGACCTCGCGCGCCAGGCCCAGGCGCTGGCGCCAAGCGATGAGCACCGCGACGCCGACGAGGCTTACGGACAGGGCTACGCCGGTCCATTCGGGGACTGCGGGGCTGCTCATGGGGCGATCCTATGCACTGCTTCCGCGGACATAAGCCACGTGCTCAGTTAGCAGCCCTCGCCGAACTGCGCCATCAGCGAGGCCGTCCCACCGTGGGCGAAGCCACGCCTCACCGGTCTCCGCGCACATAAGCCACCTGCGCAACCGGTCCGCTCTCGACCAGCTGCCCCTTGCGCAGCACCAGCGCGTCGTCCGCCATCCGCCGTACCTGCGGTGCGCTGTGGCTCACCAGGATCGCCGTCAGCCCGCCGCCGAGCAGTCCGCACAGCGTGTCCTCCACCGCCGCCGCGGCCTCCGGATCGAGCGCCGAGGTCGGCTCGTCGAGCAGTAGCACCTCCGGCCCGACGGCCAGGGTGCGTGCCAGGCACACGCGCTGGCCCTCGCCGCCGGACAGGCCCTCTGTGGGCCGCTCGTGGAACTCCTCCGCGAGTCCGACGCGCTTCAGCAGTTCCAGCGCCTCGTCGTCCGGCAGGTGTGGCGCCCCGACGCGCAGCTCCTCCCGCACCGAGGCCGTCACCAGAACCGGCCGCTGCCCGACCAGCCCGACCCGCCGGCGCAGCGCGAGCACGTCCAGCGACTCCAGCGCCGCCCCGTCGAGCAGCACCGTGCCGCTGCTCGGGTCGTCGAGGCGGTTGAACAGCCGCAGCAGCGTCGACTTCCCCGCGCCGCTGGGCCCCACCAGCGCCGTGCAGCGCCCCGGCGCGATCGTCGCCGTCACCCGGTCGATGATCAGGACCCCGTCCCGCTCCACGCACACCTCGCGCAGGTCGAACCGGCTCACGCCGCGAGCCTCCCGCTCTTCATCTGGTGCGTCGTGCGATATCCCAGGCGTGCGTAGATGCGCCGCGCGGGCTCGTTCGGGTGCCAGTGTCCGAGGGCGCAGAAGCCGTCGCCGCCGTCCAGCGACCGCCGTGTCAGCCATGCCGACACCGCCGCCCCGAGCCCTTGCCCGCGCGCCTCCGGGAGCGTTCCTATCGACGCCAGATACCCGTTGCCTCCATCGCGCCGGCAGTACGCGCCGCACGCCAGCAAATCGCCCGAAGCATCACGCACCACGCCCCACGCCTCGATCGCCTCCCAGCCGGGCTTGGCCGAGTGCGAGGGGTTCGCCACCTTCAGGAAATCGCCGATCTCGGCGTCGGCCTCGGCGGACGGCAGCAGCTCCGCGACCCGCTCCTCGCCCGGCATCGCCGCCAACTCCGTTCCCCACGCCGGGTCGAACGCCATGAAGTCCCACGTCTCCGGCTCCGCGACCTCCAGCGCGCCGAGCTCCGTGGCGCGCGGGACGCTGAAGCCGAAAGGCGCGCGCGGCAGCTCGGCCAGCGCGCGGTCCAGCAGCGAGCGTGCCGTCTCCGGCGTCCCGATCACCGTCAGCCAGTCGACCAGCCCCGGCCCGTCCCCGGACCCCCCGAAGGCGAACCCGCCGTCGGCCGCGATCCAGGCCACGCCCTGCTCGGCCAACGATTCCTCCGGAGCGGCGTCCGACCGCAGCAGGTAGTCCCCGCCCGCGACCGAGAACAGCTCCTCGGCCGTCTCCACACGCCGTATCACCGGTTCCGTCATGCTGATCATTGTGGCGGAAGGCTCTGTCGGAGCGGAGCGATAAAGTTCTGACGTGGAGCAGCTGGACTTGTTCGAGGAGGCGGGCACCGAGAAGGCCAGGACGGCGGCCCCGCTCGCCGTGCGCATGCGCCCCCGCACCCTCGACGAGATCGTCGGCCAGAAACACTTGCTGCGAGCCGGCTCCCCGCTCTGGCGCCTGGTGAAGACCGGCGACGGCGTCACCGTCCCCTCCTCGATCCTGCTCTGGGGCCCGCCCGGCACCGGCAAGACCACCCTGGCCTACGTGCTGGCCAACGCCACCGAGCGCACCTTCGCCGAGCTGTCCGCGATCAACGCGGGCGTCAAGGAGGTCCGCGCCGTGGTGGACCGCGCCAAGCGCGAGCTCGGCATGTACGGCCGCGAGACCCTGCTGTTCCTCGACGAGATCCACCGCTTCTCCAAGGCCCAGCAGGACTCCCTGCTGCCCGCCGTGGAGAACCGCTGGGTCACCCTGGTCGCCGCGACCACCGAGAACCCGCACTTCTCGGTCATCTCCCCGCTGCTGTCCCGCTCGCTGCTGCTGACCCTGCAGCCGCTGACCGAGGACGACGTCCGCGAGGTCGTCCACCGCGCCCTCGCCGACGAACGCGGCCTGGCCGGCAAGGTCGCCCTCCCGCAGGAGTCCGAGGCGCATCTGCTCCGCATCGCCGGCGGCGACGCCCGCCGGGCCCTGACCGCGCTCGAAGCCGGAGCCGCCGGGGCGCTCGCGGCGGCGGCGACCGCGAAAAGCAACGGCGGTGAGAACAACGGCGCCGCGGCCGAGCTCACTCTCGACATCCTGGAGCAGGCGGTCGACCGCGCCGCGGTCCGCTACGACCGCGACGGAGACCAGCACTACGACGTCGCCAGCGCCTTCATCAAGTCGGTCCGCGGCAGCGATGTGGACGCGGCCCTGCACTACCTGGCGCGCATGGTCGACGCCGGCGAGGACCCGCGCTTCATCGCCCGCCGGCTGGTGATCTCGGCCAGCGAGGACATCGGCATGGCCGACCCCAGCTCGCTGCAGGTGGCCGTGGCCGCGATGCAGGCCGTGTCGTTCATCGGCTGGCCCGAGGCGCAGATCACCCTGGCGCACGCGGTCATCCACCTGGCGCTGGCCCCGAAGTCCAATTCCGCGGTCAAGGCGATCGGCGCCGCGCTGGGGGACGTGCACAAGGGCCTGGCCGGTCCGGTGCCGCCCGCGCTGCGTGACTCGCATTACTCCGGAGCCCAGTCCCTCGGCCACGGAGCGGGCTACATCTACGCCCACGACGTCCCCGGCGGCGTGGCCGCGCAACAGTACGCCCCGGACGCCGTGAAGGATCGCCGCTATTACGAGCCCACACGGCACGGCGCGGAGGCCCGCTACTCCGATATCTACGAGCGAGTCAGGGCCTTGCTCGATGGCGTAGGCCCCGCTACGGACGATGCTGTAGGCCCCGAAGGCTCCTGACACGCCGATGCCGTAACCCGGCCGAGCCCCGTGCCTGACACCGCCGGACGCGCGATAGGGTGCTGTCTCCAAACGTAAAACGTTTCGTCAAGACCAATAACAACTCAGGGAGTCCCTGGTGTCCGCTGGCGCGATTGTCGGACTGATCTTCGCGATCTTCTTCGCGATCGGAGTGCTTTTCTTCGCCTTCGTCCTCGTCCGCGTGGCCGAAGTGCTGAAGGAGACGACCAAGCTGGTCGCCGGCATCACCCAGGAGACCGTCCCGCTCCTGAACGAGATCACCGACACCGTCAAGAACGGCAACGCCCAGCTGGTCAAGGTCGACGCCATCACCGACAACGTCGAGACGATGTCCAAGAACGTCTCCGGCCTGGTCTCCACCGCCACCTCGGCGATCGGCGGCCCGCTGGTGAAGGTGGCCTCCTTCAGTTATGGGGTGCGCGCGGCCATCACCACGCGCAAGAATGAGGACGTGGCCAAGCGGGTCAAGGCCGAGCTGAAGGCGGACCGCAGGGCCCGTCGCGCCGACAAGAAGAAGGGATGACGGACCGATGTTCACTGGAACTGTGCGCCGCCTCTTCTGGGTGTCCATGGGCGCGACCGCGGGTGTGCTGGTGTTCCGCAAGGTCACCGCGACCGCGAAGGAGCTGACCCCCGCGGGCATCGCGGACCGGGTCTCGGTCTCCGGCGGAGGCCTGCTGGACTCGGTCAAGGAGTTCTTCGAGGACGTGCGCGAGCTGGCGCGCGACCGCGAGGACGAGCTGAACGTCGCGCTCGGCATCGATGTGCCGCCCGCGGGTGAGGACGACGGTTCCTCCAAGAAGGCGCGAGCTATTTAGGGCCGGTCGGCAAGCCGCTGTCCCTGCTCCCAGCACACGTCTGTCGCCGATCCGGCCCACCCCGACGCCCCGTCATCACTCGCGGCGCCAGGGACATCACCCCAAGCGCGCCGCATTTCCTAGAAGGCTGACAAGCTCATGGAATCCGCGGAGATCCACCGCCGCTGGCTCGACTTCTTCCAGAAGAAGGGCCACACGGTCGTCCCGTCGGCGTCGCTCATCTCGAACGACCCGACCACCCTGCTCACCATCGCGGGCATGGCCCCGTTCAAGCCGTACTTCCTCGGCGAGCAGCCGGCGCCCTGGCCGCGCGCGACCTCGGTCCAGAAGTGCGTGCGCACGCTGGACATCGAAGAGGTCGGCAAGACCACTCGGCACGGCTCGTTCTTCCAGATGTGCGGCAACTTCTCCTTCGGCGACTACTTCAAGGAGACCGCCATCCCGATGGCGTGGGAGCTGTGCACCACGCCGGTGTCCGAGGGCGGTTTCGGCCTGGACCCGGACAAGATCTGGGTCACGGTCTACCTCGACGACGACGAGGCCGAGGAGATCTGGAAGAAGACCGGTTTCCCCGCCGAGCGCATCCAGCGTCTGGGCATGAAGGAGAACTACTGGTCGATGGGCGTGCCCGGGCCGTGCGGCCCGTGCTCGGAGATCTTCTACGACCGCGGCGAGGAGTTCGGCGAGCCCGGGGGCCCCGCGGTCAACGACGAGCGCTACATGGAGATCTGGAACCTGGTCTTCATGCAGTTCGAGCGGGGCGCGGGCGGCGACAAGGGCGGCTTCCCGATCCTCGGCGAGCTGCCGGCGAAGTCCATCGACACCGGCCTCGGTCTGGAGCGTCTGGCGACGATCCTGCAGGGCGTGAACAACCTCTACGAGATCGACACCTCCCGGGCGATCCTGGACAAGGCGGCGTCCATCGCGGGTGTCACGTATGGCGCGAGCGAGAAGAACGACATCTCGCTGCGCGTGGTCACCGACCACGTGAAGACCGCGACGATGATGATCGGCGACGGCATCACCCCCGGCAACGAGGGCCGCGGCTACGTGCTGCGCCGCCTGATGCGCCGCGCGATCCGCAACATGCGCCTGCTCGGCGCGCACGGCGCGACCATCAAGGATCTGGTCGAGACCACCATCGAGGCGATGGGCCCGGCCTATCCCGAGCTGATCGCGGACTCCTCGCGCATCGTCGCGGTCGCGGTCGCTGAGGAGACCTCGTTCCTGCAGACCCTGCGCACCGGTTCGGCGATGTTCGAGACCGTCGCGGACGAGGCGAAGTCCTCCGGCAGCACGGTCTTCTCCGGCGACCAGGCGTTCAAGCTGCACGACACCTTCGGCTTCCCGATCGACCTGACGCTGGAGATGGCCTCCGAGGCGGGCCTGTCGGTCGACGAAGAGGGCTTCCGCCGCCTGATGAAGGAGCAGCGGGACCAGGCGAAGGCGGACGCGCGGGCGAAGAAGACCGGCCACGCGGACATGTCGGCCTACCGGGAGCTGCTGGACACGGCGGGCCCGTCGGCGTTCACCGGCTACCACGAGGTGAAGTCCGAGGGCCTGCTGAAGGCGATGCTGGTCAACGGCCAGGTCGGCGCTTCGGCCAAGCCCGGCGACGAGGTCGAGCTGGTCCTGGACCGCACCCCGTTCTACGCCGAGGGCGGCGGCCAGCTCGCGGACCAGGGCCTGATCCGGCTCGGCAACGGCGCGCTGGTCGAGGTCGTGGACGTGCAGAAGCCGGTCGGCGACCTGATCGCGCACCGGGCGATCGTGCGCGACGGCGAGGTCGTGCTCGGCAGCGAGGCGTGGGGCGAGGTGGACACCGCGCGCCGCGCGGCGATCTCCCGCGCGCACACCGCGACGCACATGGTGCACAAGGCGTTCCGCGAACTGCTCGGCGAGACCGCGACCCAGGCGGGGTCGGAGAACTCGCCCGGCCGCTTCCGCTTCGACTTCGCCTCCCCGGGCGCGGTGCCGCACTCGGTGCTGGCGGACGTCGAGCAGCGCGTCAACGAGCTGCTGATCGACGACCTGTCGGTCACGGCGCAGGTGATGAGCCAGCCCGAGGCCAAGGCGATGGGCGCGATGGCGCTGTTCGGCGAGAAGTACGGCGACCGGGTCCGCGTGGTCTCGGTCGGCGAGTGGGCGCACGAGCTCTGCGGCGGCACGCACGTGGACAACACCGGCCGGCTCGGCCTGGTGAAGCTGCTGTCCGAGTCCTCGATCGGCTCCGGCGTGCGCCGCGTGGAGGCGCTGGTCGGCACCGACGCGTACAACTTCCTGGCGCGCGAGCACGTCCTGGTGGCGCAGCTCGCCGAGGTCGTGAAGGCGCGGCCGGAGGAGCTGGTCGAGCGGGTCGGCGGCATCATGACCAAGCTGCGGGACGCGGAGAAGGAGATCTCCGCGCTCAAGGCGGGGCAGCTGCTGCAGATCGCGGGCTCGCTGGCGGACGGCGCGACCGACGTGCACGGCGTCGCGGTGGTCACCCACCAGGCGCCCGACGGCGCGTCCGCGGACGATCTGCGCAAGCTGGTGCTGGACGTGCGCGGCCGGCTCGGCACGCGCCCGGCGGTGGTCGCGGTCGCGGCCGCGGCGGGGGAGCGCCCGGTCGTGGTCATCGCGACCAACGAGGGATCGCGCGGGCTCGGCCTGAAGGCGGGCGAGCTGGTGCGCTCGGCGGCCAAGACCCTCGGCGGCGGCGGAGGCGGCAAGGACGACGTCGCGCAGGGCGGCGGCACCGACGTCACGGCGATCCCGGCGGCGCTGGAAGGCGTCGGCCGCGCGGTCGCGGAGAAGGTGCCCGCGTAGCACGAACCGCGTGGGGTGAGGCCCGGGATCGATCTTCGGTTCCGGGCCCTCCTTACGCTCTGTGATTCGTGGCTTGTCATACTGTGTCCGGCAAGTCGGGTATCGACGCCGGAGGCGACAGCGGAGGCCGGAACCGGGTACGGTCACGGACGCGTCACGGTTGGCGTGGGCGGGCGTACCCGGACGGAAGGAGGACCGCCGAGCATGGAGATGTCAGAGGTCCCCGAACCGTCCCCGCGGCGCGAGACGCGCCGCGGCGTACGGCTGGGAGTCGACGTCGGCACCGTCCGGATCGGCGTGGCCTCCTGCGACCGCGACGGCCTGCTGGCCACCCCGGTGGAGACGGTGAAGGCCGAGCCGCGCCGCGCCTCCCTGGACCGGCTGGCGGCGCTGGCCGCCGAGTACGAGGCCTTCGAGATCGTGGTCGGCCTGCCGCGCTCGCTGTCCGGCGGCGAGGGGCCGGCCGCGGCGAAGATCCGCGCGTACGCCCGCGATCTGGCCCGCCGTCTCGGCCCGGGCCTGCCGGTCCGGCTGGTCGACGAGCGCCTGTCCACGGTCACCGCGACCCAGGGCCTGCGGGCCTCGGGGGTCAAGGCCAAGAAGGGCAGATCGGTGGTAGACCAAGCGGCCGCCGTGGTTATCTTGCAGAACGCACTTGATGCCGAACGGATGTCCGGACGTCCGCCCGGCCTGATGGTCCAGCTGGAGGACGGCAACTGATGAGCGACGGCGATTGGCGATACGGGGGCGACGCGCCTCAGGGGCGGGGCCGCCGGAGGGCCGATGCGCAGCCGTCGGATCCGTACGGGCAGGATCCGTCGTATGACCAGCAGGGTCAGACCGGCCAGCAGCAGCCCGGGTACGACCGGGGCTACGGCCAACAGCAGCAGGGTTCGTACGGGCAGCAGCAGGGCTCTTACGGGCAGCAGGGGCAGCAGGGCTACGGCCAGCAGCGCGGCTACGGACAGCAGCAGGGGCAGAGCGGTCAGGGGGGCCAGGGCGGCCAGCCCGGCCAGCAGCGGGGCTACGGCCAGCAGGCCGGCTACGGCGGCCAGGGCCAGCAGCAGGGCGGCGGCGCCCGGGGCTACGGCCAGCAGCCGGGCCAGGCGGGTCAGCCGGGCCAGCCGGGTCAGCAGCAGTACGGCCAGCAGGGCTACCAGCAGCCCGGCGCCGGCGCCGGGTACGGCCAGCAGGCGCAGCAGGGCTACGGCGCGCAGCCCGCGCAGCCAGAGGCCGCCGCCGGCTCGCGCGGCCGCCGCGCCGCCCGCCCCGGCCCGAAGGTCGTGCAGAGCGAGGTCATCGACCCGTACGCGCAGCAGTCGCAGGACCCGTACGGTGGCGCCGGCACCGCGACCGCGGCGGACCCGTACGCCGCCGACGACGGCTGGGGCGACACCGGCGCGGCGTCCGCCGGCGACCAGGGCTACGCCGAGCACGGCAGCGGCAGCTGGGACGAGGGCGGCCGCGCGAGCCGCTCGCGCGGTGCCCGGGGGCGCGGCGGCCGGGGACGGCGCGGCGCCGAGGACGAGTACGGCCAGGGTGGCTACGACCAAGGCGGTCACAACCAGGGCGGCGGCGATTGGGGCGAGGAGGGCTTCTTCGACGACCAGGCCCCGCGCCGCCGCGGCGGCAAGCTCCGTGCCTGGGCGCCGCTGTTCGTCCTCGTCGGCATCCTGAGCCTGTTCGGCGGCTGCATGTACGCCGGCTACTCGTACTACAAGGGCAAGTACGGCCCCGCCCCCGACTACACGGCCACGGTGGCGAACTGCCCGGACACCGCGAAGGTGAACGTCGACGTCCCGCGCGGCGCGACCGGATCGCAGATCGCGAACTCCCTGTTCACCGCCGGCGTGATCAAGAGCACCCGCGCCTACGTCAACGCGGCGAACCAGAACCAGGGCTCCACCGGCATCACCGCCGGGACCTACGCCATCTGCCCGCAACTGTCCGGCGCGACCGCCGTGCTGGAGCTGTTGAAGAAGGGCAACCTGTCGGACGCCTCGTCGATAGTCGTGCACCCGCACGACTGGACGAACACGGACGTCATCGCCAGCCTGATCAAGAAGCGGCACTACAAGCAGGCGGACTTCGACGCGGCGATCGCGAACAACACGATCGGCCTGCCGGCCTGGTCGGTGGACTCCACGACCCACAAGTTCACCGCCGAGGGCATGCTCGAGCCGGGAACCTACACGCTCACCTCGACCGACACGCCGCAGAGCATCCTGACGCAGATGGTGGCGGCCCGGATGGCCTTCCTGAAGACGATCAACTTCGAGGCCAAGGCCGCGACGCAGACCTGCGGCACGACCAAGTGCACGCCGGAGCAGGTGCTGATCGTCGCCTCGATCGCCGAGGGCGAGGTCACGGGACCGGACGACGGGCAGAAGGTCGCCGAGGGCGTCTACCTGCGCCTGAAGGACAACCCCGACTTCCTGGCCGTGGACTCGACGGCGCTGATCTACATCGGGCACCTTCCGGATAACAAGCTCCCGTCCGCGCAGCAGGTCAAGGACCCGACCAACCCGTACTCGACGTACGCGCACCGCGGCCTGCCGCCGACGCCGGTCTACGACCCGTCGGACGACATGATCAAGTCTGCGCTGTCGCCGACCACTGGCGGCAACTACTACTGGTGCGTCACTCCGACGGGAACGACGTTCTTCAGGAAGAGCCAGGTGAACCAGTTCAACAACGCCTGCGAAAAGTCCAAGTGAGGGGCCCGAACTGACCCGCCACGCCGCCGTCCTCGGTTCGCCGATCGCGCACTCGCTGTCCCCGGTCCTGCACCGGGCCGCCTACGCGGCGCTCGGCCTGACCGACTGGGCCTATGACGCGCATGAGGTCGACGAGGCGTCGCTCCCGGACTTCCTGTCCGGGCTCGACGCCTCGTGGGCCGGCCTGTCGCTGACCATGCCGCTCAAGCGCGCGGTGATCCCGCTGCTGGATGCGGTCAGCGCGACCGCGCGGGCAGTGGAGGCGGTGAACACGGTGCTGTTCGGGGAGGACGGTTCGCGCACCGGCACCAACACCGACGTCCCGGGCTTGGTGAACGCCCTGGCGGAGCGCGGTGTCACCGAAGCGGCCTCGGCGGCGGTGCTCGGGGCGGGGGCGACGGCGTCTTCGGCGCTGTCGGCGTTGTCCGGGATCGCGAAGGGCGAGGTCGAGGTCTACATCCGCAACCGCGCCCGCGACGCCGAGGTGCACGCGATCGCGGAGGCGGTCGGCACGGCCGTGCGGATCCGTGACTGGGCCGAGGCCGCGTCGGCGTTCGAGGGCGACCTCGTCATCAGCACCACGCCGGTCGGCGCGACGGACGACCTCGCGGCGGCGGTGCCGGGGGAGCCGGGGACGCTGTTCGACGTGCTGTACCACCCGTGGCCGACGCCGCTGGCCGCCGCGTGGGCCGCGCGCGGGGGAGCGGTGCTCGGCGGACTCGACTTGCTGGTGCACCAGGCGGTGTTGCAGGTGGAGCTGATGACAGGCCGGGTGCCGGCGCCTTTGGCGGAGATGCGGGCTGCGGGAGAGGCGGCGCTGGCAGCTCGCTGAGGTGTGATGCGGGATGCAGAGTCAGCCGCCTGCTCGCTCAGCGGTTACCGCAACTCGGCTCGCTATCGGCAGCTTTGCCGAGCAGCTCTGCCAAGTCAGCCGCCTGTTCGCACAGCGGTCACCGTCACCGTCGCGTACTCGACCGTGAACTCCCCGCCTGCCGCGTCCACCTCGGCTCCGATCGCGTCCTGGAGGGCGGCGACCGATTCGCGCGGCAGGAGGGCGTGGCCGCCGAAGGTCGGGAAGAGGTCCAGCCACTCCGCTCGCGTATACGTGCGCTGCCATTCGTCGCGCCACTGCTCGGCCCGGTCGAAGCCGGTGGCGGTGAGGCGCTCGGCGGTGCTCGTCAGCAGGGGTGCGTAGATGTCCTTGCCGGACTGGGCGCCGTGCCGGAACATCGGGTGGTCCGGCAGGATGTCGGCGTAGACCTGCGCGAAGGCCTGTGCGAGCTGCGGGGGGATGTGGAAGGCGTTCCAGAACAGCGCGATGCGTCCGCCCGGACGCAGCACGCGCGCCGCCTGCTCGGCGCCGAGGGCCGGGTCGACCCAGTGCCAGGTCATGCCCGCCGTCAGGGTGTCGAAGAGGCGCCCGGCCGGGTCCCAGTCCTCGAACCGCGCGACCTCGACCGTCAGTCCACGCTCCGCCGCGAACGCCGCCATGCGCTCGTCCGGCTCGACGCCGGTGACCTCGCAGCCCGCGGCCTGGAACTGGCGGGCCGCGATGCCGGTGCCGCAGCCGACGTCGAGGACCGTGCGCCCGCTGCGGCCGCCGACGATGCGGTCGACGAGGTCGCGCGGGTAGCGGGGGCGGGCCCGGTCGTAGCGCTCGGGGTCCTCGCCGAAGGACTTGGCGATCCGCCGGCCGGCCTGCGAGGTCGGCGAGGAGGCGTCGGAACCCGCGTCGTCGGCGCCCGACATCGGCTCGCGCGGCTGCTCAGGGCGGGTGTTTCCGGGTATAGTGACCATGCGCCCACTCTAGTGGGCAAGCGCCCACTCGTCCATCGACGCTCCGAGAGGATTCCCGCCGTGCCCACCGGCATCGCCATCCGCGACCCCCGCCAGCAGCTCTTCGACGCCGCCGAGCGAGTGCTCCTCGGCCCCGGGGGACCGGCGGCGCTGACCAGCCGGGCGGTCACGGACGAGGCCGGCGTCGCCAAGGGTGTCCTGCACCGGCACTTCGCCGACTTCGACGCCTTCCTCGCCGACTACCTCGTCGACCGCGCACGCCGCGTCGCCGAACAAGCCGAGCAGCTCCGGGCCCGCGCCGGGCAGGGCGATCTCGCGGACAACCTCGCCGAGGCGCTGACCGCCTTCTTCGGCTCGGTGGCACGGCACGTCCTCGCGCTCGTGACCTTCCGCGACGGCCTCCGCGCCCGCCTGCGCGCGGCGGGCGTCCAGGGCCTGCCGGTGCTGACCGAGGGCACGCGAATGGTGGCCGCCTATCTCGACGCCGAACGCACGCTCGGCCGGCTCCCCGCCGGCCTCGATCCCGACCTCAAGACCCTGATGCTCATCGGCTCGGCCCAGCTGGCCTTCGCCGAGCGCGACCACGACGGCGAACCGCCGTCCTTCAGCGAAGTCCGGCGGTTCGTGGTCGAGGCGCTCGGCCTGACGTAGTCGGCGACCAGGCGGTCGAGCGATCAAGCGGTCAAGCGACAAGGCCACCAGGCGTTGGAGCGACGGCGCGGCCAGCCGATCCAGCGATCAAGCAACCGGGCGCCCCGCCACCCAAGCATTCAGCTGATAC
>Ga0207671_10000481_pt1 | contig 54166 bp, 45 predicted proteins | sample KBSC24metaG_FD_184352 | JGI IMG/M metagenome (GOLD analysis project Ga0207671, IMG submission 184352) | Corn rhizosphere microbial communities from Kellogg Biological Station, Michigan, USA - KBS C2-4 metaG (SPAdes) (version 2) | ecosystem: Host-associated > Plants > Roots > Rhizosphere > Soil... | reverse complement strand
GGGGGTTCGCCGGAAAGGTCGAAGCGGTGCGCGACGGCCAGGGCCACCGCGTCGGGCAGGTCTTCGGCGGTCAGGGGGACCACCGACAGCCTCGGCCGCGCCTCGCGGCAGCGCAGGACGACCTGGACCGGCTCGCCGTCCGCCTCGTCGAAGACCGTGCGCAGGCTCTCGTGGCGGGCGATCACGTCGTGCAGCGCCAGTTCCAGGGCCCTGACATCGAGGGCGCCGGAGATGTGGAGCTCGTGGGGCAGGTTGGAGGCGGCGTCCGGTCCTTGGAGCCGGTGGGTGAACCACAGCTGCCGCTGCGCGAACGACAGCGGGACCTGGTCCGGGCGCGCGGTCGGCACCAGCGAGGCACGGGCCGGGACGGCCCTGACCGCCAGCCGCGCCAGCCCCGCGACGGTGGGCGCTTCGAAGAGGTCCGCGATCCCGACCTCGACGGCGAACAGCGCCCGCAGGCCGGCCAGCACGCGCATGCCTTGCAGCGAGTGGCCGCCGAGGTCGAAGAAGCTCTGGTCCACACCGACCCGCGGCAGTCCGAGCACGTCGGCGAACAGCCCGCACAGCAGCTCCTCGACCTCGTTCCGGGGCGGCTGGTAGATCGAGATGCCGTGCTCACGCGCGGGCTCCGGCTGGGCTTTCACCGGATTGTCGGCCCGTCCGGCGAAGATCAGCTGTCCGTCGGGGTTCCAGCGCACCAGGTCGCCGGTGCGGTACATCCGCGATCCCGGCGCGCCGAAGGGATTCGCGACGAAGCGCGAAGCGGTCAGGGCGCCGCGGCTGACGTAGCCACGCGCCAGGCCCGTGCCCGCGACGTACAGCTCCCCCTGTTCACCGGCAGCCACGGGAACCAGGTTCTCGTCAAGCACGTACAGATCCGTGCCGTCCAAGCCGCTGCCGATCGGGACCGTGCCCTCGGCGTCGAACCGGCCTCGCATCGGGAACGACGTGGCGAACGTCGTCGTCTCGGTGGGGCCGTAGCCGTTGACGACGGTGAGGCCGGGGCAGTGGTCCAGCACTGATCGGACGGCTCCGGGCGAGACGGCGCCACCCCCGGTCCACACCTCCCGAACCCCGGCGAACACCGTCGGATCCTGCTCGACGATCGCGCTGAACCTGCCCGCCGTCAGCCACAGCGCCGAGACCTCGCCCTCGGTCAGGACCTGCCGCAGTGCGGGGGCGTCTAGCACCGGAGCCTGCGGTATGACCACACGACCGCCGGACAGCAACGGGACCCAGAGTTCGTAGGTGGCCGCGTCGAAGGTGAGCGCCGAGTGGAGCAGCATGCAGGTGTGCGCGCCGTGCGAGAACGCGCTGTCCGCCGCGAGCGCCGCGACGCTGCGATGCGTCACCGCCACGCCGTTGGGCAGACCCGTGGCGCCGGAAGTGAAGGTGACGTAGGCGAGCTGCTCGGGATGCACCGGCACATCAGGGTTGCCGGCCTTTCCTTCTGCCGCCTCGACGTCGACGTCGTCCTCGGTGAGGACGAACTGCACGCCGTACCCGCGCAGCACAGCCTCGATCCGGAACTGCGGAGCGCGCACGTCCAACGGCACGTAGACCCCGCCGGCCTTGGCCACGGCCAGGACCGCGACGACCGTGTCGGCGGAGTGCTCGGCGCGCAAGGCGACGAAAGCCTCCGGGCCGACCCCTGCGTTGACAAGGCGGTGCGCCAGACGGTTGGCGCCTTCATTCAGTTGGGCGTAGGTCAGCCGGGTCGCTCCGTGGACGACGGCGATGGCATCGGGGGTGCTCGCCGCTTGCTGCTCGAACAATCGGGGCAAGGATGCGGGATCGGACATGGCTGGTCCTCTGTGAGAGGTCTGACTGAGTCGTTGGGCGAGCGGGCTAGTCGCCGTCGCCGCGGTCCATCGCGCGCGCCAGGCTGGCCGGGCGCATGTCGGTCCAGTGCCGGTCCACGTAGTCCAGGCACGCCTGCCGGCTGTCCTCACCGTGGGCGGTGCGCCAGCCGTCGGGGACGGCGCGCGCCGCGGGCCAGAGCGAGTACTGCGCTTCGTCGTTCACCAGCACGAGGAAGCGGCCTTCAGCGTCGTCGAAGGGGTTGGGCATCATTGCTCCCGCGGGATTCGGTGTGGGCGGTGATCGGTGGGGGTCGTGGGTCGGGCGGCGGGGCCGACGCAGCTGCGCTGGGCCACCAGCACGGCGTGGTCGACGGTCGCGTGGTCGTCGCTGTGGCTCCAGGCCGTGCCGTCGAACAGGTCCAGGACGGCTTCGACCTGGTCGGGGCCGTGCTCCAGGAACAGCCGGCCGCCGGGGACCAGGAGCCGGCGCGCGGTGCGCTCGACGGCCCGGACCACCTCCAGGCCGTCCGAGCCGCCCCACAGGGCCAGCGCGGGGTCGTGGTCACGGGCTTCGGGCACGCCGATCGCCCGGCCGGCCGGGATGTAGGGCGGGTTCGCGATGACGACGTCCGCGCGGCCGTCGAGATCGGGTAGCGCGGTCGCGACGTCGCAGCACTCGAACACGGCTTCCACGCCCAGCGCGTCGGCGTTGCGCGCGGCGAGGGCGCAGGCCTGGGGCGAGAGGTCTATTCCGGTGACCGCCGTTCCGGGGACCTCGGCCGCGACGGTGATCGCGACGACACCCGAGCCCGTGCAGAGGTCGACCACGCGCGGCGTCTTCGTCGGCAGGGCGCGGAGGAAGTCGACGACGCGCGCGACCAGTTTCTCGGTCTCCCGCTTCGGGACGAACACCCCCGGCTCGGCCAGGAACCGGCGGCCGGCGAAGGACGAGACTCCGACGATCAGCTCCAGCGGTTCACGGGAGGCCCGGCGCTCGACGAGCGTCCAGAAGTCCTCGGGCACCGGCGCGTCGAAGTGGCTGCCGATGGCTTCGGGCGTGGTGTTCCAGACATGCGCGGCCAGGCCCACGGCGTCACGCCCGGCGCAGTGCACGCCGGCCTCCTCCAGCGCGGAGGCGGCGCGCCTGATCGCCGACCAGGTGGTCATCGTGTTGGAAGTCATCGCAGGGCCCTTGTTCTCCTAGGTGTGCTTCTACGAGCCGCCCGATGCATTGATGCCCGAGACAGAGCACGAACACCGGATTCAAGCCATCGAGTCGGCGCACGGCATTCGGCGGGGCACCGTTCTGATCCGGCGCGCGCGGCCCCGAGGAGACGATCACGCGATCCGGCACGAGCCGCTCGGGCTCCCCGACGGCGGATGGCTGCGCCGGACATCTGCGCGCAATCCAGGTCCCGGCCGCGCTTCACCACTTCCCGGGAACGGTGAAACATTTGCGCAAATAGACAGCCGACTACGCCCAGGCGGTAAGGAAGCGGATAGCCGCAATACGAAATCTTGTCGCCGTTCCCGATGAACGGTTTGGGATTGCTGCGGATGAAATGTGCTGCCCGCGACGCGGGCAGCACAAGGCAAGGTGACACTGGCCATTCCTCCAGTCACGGTGATGCGCGCGCCAACTGATCGCGCCACGGTGCGTCGGGTCCGCCGCGCCTGCGGTACTCGCATCAGCCGGCGAAGCTCACGACAAGCGCCATGAGATATAGGGAGAACGACCTCGGTGGCGGACCGGTTCAAGACCGATCGGCAATAGGCTCCCCTGCCACCTGCGAAACCCGTGAGACCACGGACAATCGCCGCCCCTTAGGGACAAACACCCCGGCATGAATCAGGGTTGGAAAGCGAGGAGCTTCTTACCGTAGGCGACATAGATCCGCGCGTCGTCCGCGGCGACCGCCCACGTGAGGTCGCTGGCGACGGTGGCGTCATGGTACGTCCAGCGGGTCTGGCCGGTACTGGCGTCGACGGCCACCACCGAGCCGTTGTCCGCCTCGGCCGCGACCACCACATCGGCCGTGGCGGCCAGCGCGGTCTTCAGCCCGAACTTCGCGCCGCCGCGCTCGGTCCACCGCACGTCGCCGGTCTCGGCGGCGAACGCCCGCAGCGTCCCGCCGCCGGGACCGGTCGTGGTGGCGACGATAAATTCCGTGGCAGGACGCTGCCCCCGGACCACGATCACGCTCTGGAACTCATCGCCCGGGTTCACCGTGCCGGCGGTCCAGCGAGCCGTGCCCGTGGCCGCGTCCAGCGCGTAGAGCCGGTCGGAGGCCCAGTAGAAAGTGTGTCCGTCCCCTGACACGGCAATGCAGGCCGCCGGCGACGCCGGCAACCCGATGCGGCCTGCGTTGCCGGCGTCCTTGCGCCACCGGACGCTCTGATCGTCGATCGAGTACGCCGTGAGCCGGTAGGTGATCTCATCAGCGGTGACGACCACGCCGGCCGACTCGGAGGCGGCCACGGCCAGGTTGAAGTCGATGCCGCTGATGGAGAACGCCACGCCGTGGGTGCCGGTGTCCACGCCCCAGAGGACCCCCAAGCCTGCGGCCTGGTCGTCGATCGAGCCGGTGCTGAAGAGCAGAGGGCCGGCGTTCCCGGCCACCGTGCTGATGTCCACACCGCTGCTCGCGAACTGGGTCTTCCAGCTCAGCGTGCCGTTCGACGCGTCGACGGCCAACAGGTCCCCGTCGGCGTCGAAGCCGAACAGGACGTCGCCGACCACCGTCAACGGTGAGTCGCTGTTGAAGAAGAACTCCACCGAGGGCTGCCACTTCGCGGCTCCGGTGCGGGGATCGAAGCCGAGCACGTCGCCGAATCGTTCCGTCAGGAGCACGCTCCCGGCACCGACCGCCACGGCCTTCGTGCCGCGAACCACCGGAACGGACCAGATCGGCGTCGCGGCGGGGCCGGCCAGAGAGCCCGGGGTGCGCACCGTGGCAAAACCCGGATTCAGCGGCGGATTCAGGGCTCGGCGATGCCGGGCGCTCTCCTCTGCCTCGGCCACGACGCCCGCGACGACGGTGCCGGCGACGGCCGCCCCCGCCACCCCGAACAGCAGCGCACGCCGGGTCACGGAGGCCTTGCGGGTCTGGCCGACGCCCATCAGCCCCAGCAACGACTCGGATCCGTCGTCTTTCCGTTCGCGCGGCATGAGCCGTCCCCTCTCGCGAGTACCAACTGAGGTTAACGGAAGAGGCGATCGCCTCGGGCGGCCGTCAGCTGACGTGAAGAATGCTCAACGCCCCGCACCGTTCGCACAGATCAGCGACCTTCCCCTTTCCGGCTCTGGACACGATCTTGACCGTGAGCGACACTCATGTTCATCGTCTGATCAGTTCACTGACATCCAGACATGCGGACATCCTGATCCCGGGATGTCCGGACCCCTGCTAGAGCACAGCGCAGCGTGGCGCCGTGTCCAGCGGCGCCGCGGAATGGCAGCCACCGCCATCCCAAGGAGTCGCACGTGCACATACCTCTCTCCCCACGTCTGGGCAGAGTCGTCGCCCTCACCGCCGCACTGGCGCTGACCGTCGGCGTCACCGGCGCCACCGGCGCCGCGGCGGCCACCGCCGGGCACCCCGGCACGGTGAAACCGAGCGCCCCGGTCAAGCCGGGCAGCCTGACCGGCGCCAAGCCCAACGCCCGATCGGTCTGCCCGCCGGCGGCCAAGGGGGCCTTCACCTGTTTCGCGTTGCAGCGCACTGACATAGCGCAGAGCGCCGGCCTGACGCGGGCCGGCACCGCGCCGGCCGGGTTCGGCCCGTCCGATCTGCTCAGCGCCTACAACCTGCCGGCCGACGGCGGGGCCGGGACGACCGTCGCCATCGTCGACGCCTACGACGACCCGAACGCCGAGGCCGACCTGGCGCTGTACCGGACCCAGTTCGGGCTGCCGGCGTGCACTTCGGCGAGCGGCTGCTTCAAGAAGGTGGACCAGACCGGCGGCACCAGCTACCCCACGCCCAACTCCGACTGGGCCGGGGAGATCTCGCTCGACCTGGACATGGTCAGCGCGATCGCGCCGCGGGCACACATCGTCCTGGTCGAGGCCACCACGCCGAACTTCACCGACCTGGGAGCGGGCGTCGATGAGGCCGTGGCGCTCGGGGCCGGCTACGTCTCCAACTCCTACGGCTCCAACTACTCCTCGACTCCCGGCAGCGGCGAGGACCCGTCCGAGACCACGTCGATGGACCCGTACTACAACCACCCGGGCGTGGCGGTGATCGCCAGCTCCGGCGACGGCTCCTACGGCGTGTCCTACCCGGCCGCCTCGCAGTACGTCACCTCGGTCGGCGGCACCTCGCTGGTGAAGGACACCAGCACCCGCGGCTGGTCGGAGTCGGTGTGGTCCAACTCCTACGGCGGTCCGGGCTCGGGCTGCTCGCTGTACGAGCCCAAGCCGAGCTTCCAGACCGACACCGGCTGCGCGATGCGCGCGGAGGCGGACGTCTCCGCGGTCGCCGACCCGGCCACCGGCGTGTCGGTCTACGACACCTACGGCGCCGGCGGCTGGCAGGTCTACGGCGGCACCAGCGTCTCCAGCCCGCTGATCGCCGGGGTCTACGCCGACGCCGGCACCCCGGGCGCCGGGACGTACCCCAACGCCTATCCGTACGCCAAGGCCTCGGCGCTCAACGACGTGACTCAGGGCTCGACGAGCACCTGCACCCCGTCGTACCTGTGCACCGCCGGGCCAGGCTATGACGGCCCGACCGGACTGGGCACGCCCAACGGCCTGACAGCGTTCAGCAGCGGCCCGCACGGCGTGGTCTCCGGCAAGGTCACCGACGGCACCAACCCGGTGGCCGGCGCCCAGGTCTCGGTCGGCTCGGCCAGCGCGACGACCGCCGCGGACGGCAGCTACACGCTGTCGGTGCCGCCCGGGACGTACACGGTCACCGCCAGCGCCTTCGGGTACGCCGACCAGTCGGTGACCGGGGTCGTGGTCGCCGACGGCGCCACCGTCGCCGAGGACTTCACGCTCGCGGCCGTGGCCCGCGTCGCGGTCACCGGCAAGGTGACCGACGGCTCCGGCCAGGGCTGGCCGCTGTACGCGACGATCACGGTGGACGGCATGCCGGGCGGCCCGGTGTACACGAACCCGAAGACCGGCGCGTACTCGATCCAGCTGCCGGTGGACAAGACCTACGTGTTGCACACCACCGCCGCCTATCCGGGGTATCAGAGCACGGACACCTCGGTGAGCGTGGGCGTCTCGGCGGTGACCCAGCCGATCTCGGTGAAGGTGGACCCGGCGACCTGCTCGGCCGCCGGATACACCGTCGGCCGCTCCGGGACGTTCCAGTCCTTCGACGGCACGACCGCGCCGACCGGCTGGACCGTCACGAACAACACGGCCTCCGGCGGCTGGGAGTTCGACGACCCCGGCCACCGCGGCAACCTGACCACCGGGTCCGGCGGCTTCGCCATCATCGACAGCGACCACCTGGGCACCGGCAATTCGCAGGACACGTATTTGACCTCCCCGGTCACCGACGTGTCCGCGATCGCCTCGCCGGAGCTGGACTTCGCCACGTACTACAAGCCGTACGGCAACTCCGCGGCGACCGTCGAGGTCAGCGTGGACGGCGGCACCACGTGGTCCGCGGTGTGGTCGCAGACCACCGGCGCGGTCGGCGGGTCGAAGGTGAGCATCCCGCTGCCGCAGGCCGTGGGCAAGACGCAGGTGCAGGTCCGGTTCCACTACACCGGCACCTGGGCCTACTACTGGGAGCTCGACAACGTCCTGATCGGCACGCCGACGTGCGACGCGGTGCCCGGCGGCCTGGTGATCGGGCAGGTCACCGACGCCAACACCAAGGCCCCGCTGGCCGGCGTGAGCGTGTCGGAGACCGCGGCGCCGACCGTCGGCGGGACGTCGGCGGTGACGGCGGACCCGGCGATGAAGGGCGCGTTCTACTGGTTCTTCTCCCCGACCACCGGCTCGGTGCCGCTGACCGCCGCCAAGGGGCACTACGTCTCGGGCACGGCGACCGCGACGGTCGCGGCGTCCACGGTGGCCGAGGCCGACTTCGCGCTCAAGGCGGGACGGCTCGCGGTCACACCGGCTGCGGTGTCCAAGACCGTGCCGTGGGGCGGGAACGCCACGCAGACGGTGACGGTGAAGAACACCGGCTCGGCTCCGGCGACGCTGAACATCGGCGAGCAGCCGGGCGGGTTCGTCATGCAGAACGTCCCGGCGGCGCCGACGCAGATCGTGCCGGCGAACGTGACCATGGGCAGCGCCCTGGCGGCGTCGAAGAAGCTCGGGGCCAAGGCGGTGCACCCCAGCGCCACGACCTCCGGTGACACCTGGCAGCCGCTGGCGAACTTCCCGACGCTGATCCAGGACAACATCGCCGACTACGCCGGGGGCAAGCTCTACTCCGGGTTCGGCTTCGACGGCGGCAACGACTCCAGCAAGCTGTACTCCTACGATCCGACGGCGGGTGCCTGGACGGCGCTGGCCTCGGCGAGCGACACCCGCGAGTCCCCGGCGCACGGGTTCATCGGCGGCAAGCTGTACGTCGCCGGCGGCTGGGGCGCGTCCGGCGACCCCGATCCGAAGGTGGAGATCTACGACCCGGCGGGCAACAGCTGGAGCACGGGTCCGGCGGACCCGGCGCCGTACGCCGGCTCGGGCAGCGCGGTGATCGGCTCGACGCTGTACGTCGTCGGCGGCTGCACCAGCAGCACCTGCGGGACGACGGACGTGTACGCGCTGGACGCCGCGGCCGGGACGTGGAGCAAGCTGGCCGCGTACCCGGAGTCCACGGCGTGGGTGTCGTGCGCGGCCGCGCTCGGCAAGCTGGTCTGCGCCGGCGGGACCTCGGCCACCACGGCGAGCCAGAACACGTACGTCTACGACCCGGGCACCGGCACCTGGACCAAGGCGGCCTCCGCGCCGTCGGCGTTCTGGGCCGCGGCCGGCACCGGCGCCAACGGCAAGCTGCTGGTGACCGGCGGTGTGGTCAACGGCGGCCTGACGAACCAGGCCTGGGCCTACGACCCGGCGGCGGACAGCTGGTCGACGCTGCCGAACTCCAACGTCAGCGCCTACCGCTTCGCCGGCGCGCTGGGGTTCTACACGGTCGGCGGCGGACAGGGCACGCTGACGCCGCCCCTGGCCACGACCCAGGTGCTGCCCGGCTACGACGTCGGCCCCGCGACCGACGTTCCCTGGCTGAGCGAGAGCGCCTCGACGCTGACCATCGCCCCCGGCAAGTCGGCGACGTTCACGGTCACCGTGGACGCCGGCGACGCCTCGATCACCCAGCCGGGGGCCTACACGGCGGGCCTGACGCTGAGCACTGACACGCCCTACCCGCTGAACGCACTGCCGGTCACGATGACGGTGAAGCCGCCGGCGACCTGGGGCAAGATCACCGGCGTCGTGGAGTACACGAACGCGAGCGGGACGCTGGTCCCCATCGCCGGCGCCACGGTCCAGATCGACACCTGGGCCACGCACTACACACTGCACACCGACATCAACGGCGACTACTCGCTGTGGCTGGACTACCGGAACAACCCGCTGACGGTCATCGCCGCCAAGGACGGCTACCAGCCGGCGGTCAAGACGGTCACGATCAAGAAGGGGGCGACGAGCACGGCGAACTTCGTACTGCTGAAGGACTGATCGTGCGGTAGCGCCGGGGGCGGGATCCTCAGACGGGGATCCCGCCCTCGCGTGCGCCACATGAAGCGCCCCTGAAGCCTTACTCCATCAACAACTCGCTGAGCCGCCGGGCGTCCACGTTCCCGCCCGACAGCATCACCCCGACCCGGCCGCCGGACCCGGCGCGTCCCGCGAGGGCGGCGGCGACGGCCGCGGCGGCGCTCGGCTCGATCAGGGTCTTGAGACGTTCGAGGACGAAGCGCAGGGCGTCGCGGATCTCGTCGTCGGTGACCAGCACCACCTCGCCCACCAGCCGGCGGTTGATCTCGAAGGTCAGCTCGCCGGGCATGTCGGTGGCGATGCCGTCCGCGATCGTCTTCGGCACCGGGATGCGAACCCGGCGCCCGGCCGCTAACGAGAGCTGCGTGTCGTTGCCCCGCGCCGGCTCGACGCCCACGATCCGCGTCGCCGGGCTCAGCCCCGAGGCCGCCAGCGCACACCCCGCGATCAGCCCACCGCCGCCGACCGGCACGAGCAGCACGTCCAGCGCCTCGACCTGCCCGAACAGCTCGACCGCCGACGTCCCCTGGCCGGACATCACATCAGCGTGCTCATAGGGCGGGATGACCACCAGCCCTCGCTCCGCCGCGAGCCGCGCGGTGATCTCCTCGCGCCGATCCGTGTACCGGTCGTAGGTCACCACCTGCGCCCCGTGCGCACGCGTCGCCGCCACCTTCCCCGCCGGCGCGTCACGCGGCATCACGACGGTCGCCGCCACCCCCGCCTCACGCGCCGCCAAAGCCAGAGCCTGCGCATGGTTCCCCGAGGAGAACGCGATCACGCCCCGCGCCGCCTGCTCGGCATCGAGCCGGCTCACAGCATTGAGCGCGCCCCGAATCTTGAACGACCCGGTCCGCTGCAGGTTCTCAGCCTTCAGATACACCTCGGCGCCCACCGCCGCGTCGAGCGCCGCCGACGTCAGCACCGGTGTCCGATGCACCCGTCCCCGCAACCGCTCGGCCGCTTCCATGACCGACTCGAACGTCGGGACCCGATCACTCATGCTCAGCATTATCTAGAACCCGCTGCACGGCAGCGGGCCCGCGCCGAAGCACGGGCCCGCCAAGGAAGCATCACCTACGGCAGCGTCCACTTCTGGTTCGCGCCGGCCGTGCAGTCCCAGATCTGCAGCTGGGTCCCCGATCCGCCCGAACCCGTGTCGTCCAGGCATCGGCCGGAGTGCGGGTTGACCAGCTCACCGTTGCTCTGCGCCTGCCAGACCTGCGCGGCAGTCCCGTTGCAGGTGTACAGCTGGACGAGCGTGCCGTTCGCCGTACCCGCGCCGGTCACGTCCAGGCACTTGCCCAGCGCCTGCAGCGTGCCGTTCGACTCGACGGTCCACTGCTGCGCGTTGGTGCCGTTGCACGTGTACACCTGCACCGGCGTGCCGTCAGCATTGTTCGCGCTGCGCACGTCCATGCACAGCCCCTGGTATCCGGTGACCTGCCCGGTACCGCCGCCGCTCGAGGACCCCGCCGGGGACCGCCACACCTGGTTCGCCGCGCCGGAGCAGTCGTAGATCTCCACCTTCGTCCCGGAGCCGCCGGAGCCGGTGTCGTCCAGGCAGCGCCCGGACGCCGGGTTGCGCAGCGTCCCGTCGCTCTGCGGCGTCCACTGCTGCGCGCCGGTGCCGTTGCAGGCGTACAGATCCACAGCGGTGCCGTTCGCGGTGCCGGCGGCCGTGATGTCCAGGCACTTGCCGAGCGAGCGGACCGTTCCGTCAGCTTCCTCGGTCCACTGCTGAGAGTTGGTTCCGTTGCAGGTGTAGACCTGGACCGCGGTGCCGTCGGCGTTGTTCGCCGCCGCCACGTCCAAGCAAAGGCCCTGATACCCCACCAGCGGCGTCGTCGGGACGTTCGCCGTCGAGGGCACGACGGTCCACAGGAACGTCGTCGTGGCGCGCGCGCCGTTGCCGTCCGTCGCGGTCACGGTGACCGTGGACGTTCCGGCGGCGCTCGGCGTGCCGGTGATCTGCCCGGATGCCGAGATCACCGTCCCGGCCGGCAGCCCCGTGGCGGTGAGGCTCGGAGTCTGCCCGCTCGTGGAGTCGCTGGCCGCGACCTGCACCGAGACCGCGGCGCCGGCCGCGCCTTCCTGCGGGCCGGGGTTGGTGACGGCCACCGGCGACCCGAGCTGGTTCGCCGCGACCGCCAGCGTGCCGGTCAGGGTCAGGGCGCTGGCGGAATCGGCGTCGCCGACCGCGATCCCGTAGGTGCCGGTGCTGGTGGCCCAGTTGTTCGTGCTCGCGTTCCAGTAGCGCAGGTTCTGCTCGGTCAGCGGGAACGACACCGTCTGGCTCTGGCCGGGGTTCAGGTTCACCCGCGCGAAGCCCTCCAACTGCCGCGGCGGCTGCCCGGAGGCGGCCGGGTCGCTGACGTACAGCTGCGCGACGTCGGCGCCGGCGCGCGAGCCGGTGTTGGTCACCGTCGCGGTCACGGTCGCGGCGCCGCCCTGAGGCAGGGTGCTGATGTGCAGGTTCGAGTACGTGAACGTGGTGTACGACAGGCCGTATCCGAACGGGAACAGCGGCGTCAGGCCGTGGCTGTCATACCAGCGGTAGCCGACATCCACACCCTCGGAGTACTGCACCTGGCCGTTGGTGCCCGGCCACTGCGCGCTGGTGCTCGCCGGAACCTGGGACAGCGAGGTCGGGAACGTCACCGGGAGGTGGCCGGAGGGGTTGGCGGTGCCGAACAGGATGTGCGCGATCGCCGTGCCGTCGCTCTGGCCCGGGTACCAGGCCTCCAGCACGCCCTTGACCGAGGACAGCCACGGCATGGTGACCGCCGAGCCGGTGTTCAGGACCACGATCGTGTTGGGATTCGCGTTCGCCACGGCCGAGATCAGCGAGTTGTTCGCGCTCGACAGATCGATGCCCGACAGGTCGCTGCCCTCGGACTCCGAGGTGCTGACGAACACCACCGCGACGCTGGACTTCGCCGCGAGCGCCGCCGCGGAGCCGGCCGAGGAGCCGCTGTCGTAGCTCACCGTGGTGCCGGACGGGGCCGCGCTGGTGATGCCCTGCAACGGCGTGACCGTGCCGCTGGAGTTCACCGCCGCGCTGCCGCCGCCGGCGCTCTGCACGCTGGTCGAGGCGTCGGCGCCGATGACGGCGATCGAGGTGTCGCCCGAACCGAACGGCAGCACGTTGCCGGCGTTCTTCAGCAAGACAGTGCCCTGCTCCGCCAGGCGCTCACCGGTCGCCTGGTTCGCGGCACTGGTCGCGGTCGCCGCCGGCGAGCCCGTCGGCGGCCGGTCAAAGAGACCGAACGCGAACTCCTCGGTCAGGATCCGCGTCACCGACGTGTCGATCGTCGCGGTCGACACCTGGCCGGAGTCGACCGCCGATATCAGGGAGCTGCCGAAGTAGGTGTTGTCGCCGGGCATGTCCTGGTCCAGGCCCGCGTTCACGGCAGGCCCGCCGGCGTGAGTCGCGCCCCAGTCGGAGGTGACGAAGCCGGTGAAGCCGAACTGCTGGCGCAGCACGGAATTCAGGACCGTCGGGTTCTGGCAGGCGTAGGTGCCGTTGATGGTGCTGTAGGAGCACATCACCGAGGAGGCCGCGCCTTGCTGGACCGAGGTCTGGAACGCCGGCTCGTAGATCTCCTGGAGCGTCTGGGTGCTGGCGATCACGTTGTCGGACGGGGTGTTGCGGTTGGTCTCCTGGTTGTACGCGGCCAGGTGCTTGACCTGCGCCATCATCCCGGTGGACTGCACGCCCCGGATGTCGGCGGCGCCCATCTGGCCGTTGAGATACGGGTCCTCGCCGACCGACTCGAAGGCGCGGCCCCAGCGCGGGTCGCGGACGATGTTGATGGTCGGGCCCAAATCGACGGTCGAGCCCTTGGCCGCCTCCTCGCCGCCGATCACCTGGCCGAAGCTCTGCTCCGCGGCGGTGTCGAAGGTGGCTGCGACATCCACCGGCGCGGGCAGCTGCGTGACGTCGTTCATGCCGTCGGCGACACCGGCCGGGCCGTCCTCCAGGTTCATCGCCGGGATGCACAGCGAGCCGATGGCCGGTGTGAAGCCGACGTAACTGGAGCCGCCGGATCCGGTCATCAGCTGAACCTTCTGATTCAGCGTCATGTGCGACAGCAGCTGGCTCACCCGCTGAGGAATCGGCGCGCTCGAGCCCACCCAGGGGCACGCGGCCGAGGCGGCGGCCGGCGCCGAGGCCGACGGAGCGGCCCGCACGCCCGGCGCGGCCGAGTATGTCGCGAGGGCGGCCGCGGACAGCGCGGCCAGGGAGAACGCGAGCCGGGTCCGGCCGAGCCGGGGTCTTGCCGTACTGGACATGGTGCCTCCCAGGGCATGCGGAAACGGGCAGCTGTGCAGGAGGTGGTGTCGGCGCGCGCCGACGCGGCGCGGTCGTGGGACGGCGGTCTGGTCGCCGTGGGCCTGTTTTGTTATCGCCATCAACAAACACTGCGGTAACCCGGATGAAACACCTGTGACGAGGTGCTGTCAATGCCTGGCTCAAGCGAAGGCAGGGGATTGATGAGGCGGGCGACCTGGGACTTTGTTGCGCAACTCGATCTACGGGCTCTTATGTGGGGCGCCGACGGCTCGGGCCGCGCACGGCTTGGGCCGCTCGGCCCAAGGCGCGTATCGCGGCGCGCTGCCCGGGTAGGAGCTTTGGCCGGTCATTTCCCACAGGGTCGCGCGACCTCAATCGGCCGTTCAGACGGTTCGATTCAGATCGTGGAACATCGAGTCAGGGAGTCACATGTCCCACCAGCAGAACCCGTCCGCCGCGCGCCGTCGCGGCGCGCTCGCCGCCGCCGTGCTCGTGCTGGCCGGGCCGCTCGCCGCCGCCGGTGCGCCCTCGGCGCAGGCTCGCACCGCCCCCGTCGCGAACCCCGTTCAGGCCGGGCCCGGCGGCTCGGCGTTCGTCCCGGGTCTTGGTACGGAGCAGTGGACCACGACGACCATCGCGCCGGGTGTGCGCGTCAGCACCGTGACGATGAAGAACGCCGGTGTCACGCCGTTCTGGACCGTCACCGTCGAGCAGCCCGTCACCAGCAAGATCACCGGAGCCCCGGCCAACGCCGAGGTCGAGTCCCACACCTGGGCCCAGACCACCGCCGCGCAGCTCCAGGCGCAGGGCCTCCAGGCGCGCGTCGAAACTGTGCAGTGGGCCGGCTACGCGGACACGCCGCACGGGCTGATGGGCTATCGCGTGCGCATCGGCCAGTTCCCGACCCAGGCCGCCGCCGGCACCGAGCTGACCGCGGTCAAGGCGGCCGGGTTCACGGCGATCACCGAGTGGACCGGGTACGACGCCCAGACGCCCGCGGATCTGGAGAACATCCACGTCGCGGTGATCGACCCGCGGGCCTTCCACGGGACCGTCGAGGCCACCCACGACGGCAACGTCGCGCAGCGGCTGACCACGTCCTCCGTCGCGGCGCAGTTGGGTTCCCTCGTCGGCGTCAACGGCGGGTTCTTCATCACCTCGAACAACGACGGCGTGCAGGGCACGCAATCCGGGCTCGGCGTGTACGACGGGCAGCTCGAATCGCTTTCGTCCGGTGCTCGCGGCGCACTGGTGATCGAGGACGGCGGGAAGCGCTACGCGGTCGCCAACCTGACGAGTTCGGCCACGGTTCGCGCCGGGGCGTCGGTCACGGCGATCCAGGGCGTGAACCGGGTTCCGGGGCTGCTGCGCGACTGCGGACGCGCCGGCGCGGTGCCGACGACGCATCCGGTGCAGGACATCACCTGCACCGAGGCCGACGACCTGGTCCTGTTCACACCGCGGTTCGCAGCCCCGCTGCCCACCGGCGCCGGCACGCAGGTGGTGCTCGACGGTGCGGGCAAGGTCGTCTCGGTCGGCGCGCGGGTCGGCGGTTCGGTACCGGCCGGCGGCCGGGTGCTGCAGGGCATCGGCACGGCGGGCACGTGGCTGAGCGCGCACGCGGTCCTCGGCTGCCGGCTCACGGTCGAGGAGTCCGTGACCGACGCGGCGACCGGCCACCGGCTGCACCTCGGCGCCGGCGACAGCATCGTCAGCGCCGCCCCGGTCCTGATGCGGGACGGCCGGATCGCCATCGACGCCGCGACCGAGGGCGTCCTGGATCCGCAGGACCTCTCCTACAACTACCAGTGGGCCAACGTCCGCCAGCCGCGCACGATGGCGGGCATCGACGCCCACGGCGACCTGCTGCTGGTCACCGTCGACGGCCGCCAGAGCGCCGGCAGCGAGGGCTTCACGCTGTTCGAGGAGGCCGAGTTCATGCGCTCGCTCGGGGCGACGCAGGCGCTCAACCTCGACGGCGGCGGCTCCACCGCGATGGCGGTGGACGGCAAGCTGGTGAACAACACCTCGGACGCCACCGGCGAGCGAGCGGTCGGGGACACGGTGCAGGTGCTGCCGTAGTACGTGCGTGGCGCAGGGCGATCCAAGCCCGGTTCCGCTTCTGGGAGGGGCGGGACCGGGCTTTCAGTTCGCGGGCGAAAGGGGCCACGCGGCGCTCTCTTGAGCGTCGAGCAACTCCTCGCCGTGCTCGACGACCCAGCGACCCAGCGCCTCCAGGGGACCGTCGACGAGGCTCTCCCCCAACGCGCTCAGCGCGTATTCGACGCGCGGCGGCGCCTCGGCGTACGCGTGCCGCTGGATCAGACCGTTGGCGAGCAAGCGGTGCAGCGCCTCGGTCAGCACCTTGTCACTGATGGCGCCGATCATCGCGCGCAGTTCACGGCGGCGGCGCGGCGCCGGTCGGAGCGCCACCAGGACGACCGGGTCCCAGGTGTGTGCGAACAGGTCGGTGGCCGCACGCAGTCGGCAGTCCGCCACCAGCTCATCGTGATCGCTCATGATGCGTGCCATTGTCGCGCGCTCGTCGCGTACCGATCGGTGCGCGACGCTTTGCCTACCGTGGCCCCATGCGAATCGGAATCTTGGGAACGGGAACGCTGGCCGCCGCCCTCGGCGAAACGTGGACGCGTGCGGGACACGACGTGGTCGTCGCCGGGCGCTCGCCGGCCAAAGCACGGGAGATGGCCGACCGCCTGGGGTCCGGCGCCCAAGCCGTCACCCCACGGCAGGCCGCTGTAGGTCGCGACGCAGTACTGCTCGCGGTGTCATGGACCGGCGTCGAGGACATGCTCCGAGCAGCAGGCGCCCCCGAAGGCTCCCTCGACGCGAAGCCCCTGATCGACCCGACCAACGCCGTCGACCACGGCATCGGCATCCTGCGCACCGGCCACGGCGACTCCATGGCGCAGGGCATCGCCCGTCTCGCGCCGGGAGCACATGTCGTCAAGGCGTTCCACCTCTTCCCCGCCGAGCAATGGACCAGCATCGCTGCCGCCGAGGAGCCTTCTGTCACGGTGCCCATCTGCGGCGACGACTCCGGAGCTGTGCACATCGTCAGCCAACTGATACGCGACGCGGGCGCCGTCCCGGCAGTCCTGGGAACGCTGGACCGAGCGCGTCAGCTCGAAGAGGTGGCGGGGTTCGTCATCGGCATGGCGTTCGCCGGCATCGACCCCAACGCCGCCATCCCGCGCGTCCGCACGAGCACCGCTTAGCGCCGGGCCCGAGTCCACCAACTCGCCATCCACAGCGCCGTAACGACCGTGGCTCCGCCGGCCACGGCCATGGCGCGGCCGGTTCCGGCGACGCCGGCGACGCCGCCGATCAGCACCGGCCCGATCCCTTGCAGCGTCATGAGGCCGGAGCCGAGCAGACCGAAGGCCTGGCCCTGGTTGCTCGACGGCAGCGCGTCCAGGAACGGCTTCTGCAAGCCGACCGCGTAGGAGAAACCCAGGCTGGACGCCAGGAGAAGCAGGGCACAGACAGGCGCCGACGGATCGGCGGCGAGCCCCAGCAGCGGCAGCCCCAGCCACCCGGCCAGCGGAACCACCAGCGCCTCGCGCACGCTCGGCCGCAGCAGCCGTCCGACGATGAGGTCCCCGAGGAGCATCCCCGTCGGCCCGCACGCCATCAACAGCCCGTAGGTCCCGGCGGCGAAACCCCGCTGGCCCGCGTAGGACACGACCAGGCCCTCGGCGCCGGCCATGAAACCGCTGGGCAGCCACTGCGCCAGGAACAACCGCCGCACCGTTCGGGTCCGCAGCAGAAGTCCGGCGCCCGACCAGCTCTGCGACATCACCGCACCGGGCGCGCTGCCCGGGGCCGGCATGTCCGGCAGCCGCAGCCACAGGACGACGGCGCACCCCGCGTTCAGCACCGCCGCCACCACTAGCGCCTCCCTGGCCCCCATCGCCGCGACCACCGCACCGCCGAGGGCCAGCGCGACCAGTTGCGCTCCCGAGGAAGCCATGTTCATCAGCGAGCGCCCCAAGACGTAGGCATCACCGCTGAGGAACTCGGCAGCCAGCCGACTGCTCGCGCCGCTGAACACCGGCGTCATGACCGCGACGGCCGCGACCACCCCGAGTGCGGCGGCCGTCGGCATCCGGACAGCCCCCAACAGCGCGGCGGCCGCGCACTGCATCAGGAATCCGACCGTGAGCAGCGGCCGGGGCCGGAGCCGGTCGGCCAGCGCACCGACCATGATCGAGCCGGGCAGTTGCGGCAGGAAGCCGATGCCGAAGGCCAGTGCGCTCAGCAACGGCGAGTGCGACGCGGCGAAGATCAGCACCGACAGCGTCGTGATGCGCAGCGTCTCGGCGACGATGCCCAGCACCTTGGTCACGAACAGCAGCCGGAACTGCGGCTGAGCGAGCACTTCGCGGTAGGTGGTGCGGCGATCGGGCGAAGTCGGGGCGGCCTGGGCGTCGATCACGGTTTCCATGGCTGAACCGTGGCCCGGCTGCCGACTCCGGTGCGAGAGATTCGTCCCTGGACGTAAAGACGCGCCCCGGGACGTAGCCTGGTCACCGTGATCCGCTTCGAAGTCGGCACCGAGGACCTGCTCCACAGCCGCTTCGCCCTGTCCCCGGTGTTCGAGCTCGACTCCCTGCTACGGCTGCTCGACGGCGGCAGACGGCTGCCGACGGCCTCGGCGTCCCGGCTGCGCCCGGCCTACGAAGCCCTGCGCCGCACCACGGATCTCGACGCGGTCCTGGCCCTGCAGTCCGGCCGCGTCGGCGCCGACTTCGTCGCGCCTCCTCCCGCCGGCCTGGCCCAGACCTGGGAGGACGATCTCGCCGCGATCCTGACGACGCCGCTGGAGCAGGCCCGCGCCGAGATCGCCGTCTGCCTCGCCGAGCGTCCGGCCACCGATCCGGCGGTCCTGGCGCTGCTCGACGCCCCCGACGTGGTTCCGCGCCTGGCCGAGGCGCTGGATCGCGCGTGGCACGTCCTGCTGGCCCCGGACTGGCCGCAACTGCGCGCGATCTGCGAGCGCGACGTGGTGCACCGCGCGGGCACGCTGGGCCGCGCGGGATGGGCCGCGGCCATCGCCGACCTGCACAAAGCCATGCGCTGGCACGAGGACGGGATCGAGCTGTCCGGCTTCAGCACGGAGAAGCAGGTGATCTCGCTGGGCGGCAAAGGCCTGCTGCTCGTCCCCTCGGCCTACATCTGGCCGCACGCCGCATCCCACAGCTCCCCGGACTGGCCCAAGACCCTGATCTACCCGGCCCGAGGCATCGCAGCACTCTGGGAAACGCCGGAGGCGCAACCTCCTGGCGCACTGGCCGACTTACTCGGGCGCAGCCGCGCGCGCATCCTCGGCGCGCTGGAGAGCCCGGCTGGGACGACGCATCTGGCCAGGTCGTTGGGCATGGCGACCGGCGCCGTCGGGGACCATTTGGCGGTGCTGCGACGAGCCGGGCTCGTGCAGCGGGCCCGGGACGGCCGGGTCGTGCTCTATGTGCGGACGGCGGTCGGGGACGCGCTGGTCGCCGCGACGAACGACTGAGCGCTGAGCGCCGCGACGAACGGCCGAACATGCGCCAGAGCACGTATCAAGTCTCGTATCAGAGCACGTATCAGACCGCTGCCACGCTCCGCAGCCCCTCCAGCACCAGCTTCAGCCGTGGCTGCTCAGCCTCCCCGCCCCGCGCCAGCGCACAAACGGTCCGCGTCACCGGCGCGGTCAGCGGATGCAAGCTCACGCCGCCGGTGTCGTCGGGCAGCGCCATCCGCGGCACGAGCGCGACTCCGGCCCCGGCCGCGACCAACGCGGTGAGAACCGCGAAGTCCGTGGCCATCGCGATCGGCGACGGCACGAATCCGGCCGCCCCGCACGCTCGGCGCGTAAGCTCGTGGCACGAGGTGCGCGGATCCGGCAGCAGCCACTCCTCGTCCCGGAAATCAGCGAGATCGGCAGCTTCATCAGAAGCCAGACCGTGCTCGGCCGCCGTGTCCGGATGCACGGCCAGGAACAGCGGTTCCTCCAGCAGCCGGTACTGCTCGCATCCCGCAGGTACCGCGCGCGGCAGCAGGCTGTAGGAGTGGACGATCGCGATATCGGTTTCGCGGCGGCGCAGCATCTCGATCGACACGTCCGGTTCCACGGCGGTAATTCGCAGTTCCGGCTTCAAGGCAGCGTTCTCGCCGCCCCGCGCCAGCAACCGCCACAGCGGCGGCAGCAACACCCGCGCCGCAGAAGGGAACGCCGCGATCGAGACCGTCCCCCGCGATCCTTCGCGCAGCGCCTGAAGTTCTGCGTCGGCAGCGGCCAGGTTGCCGAGGATCACGTCGGCGTGCTCGACCAACCGCTGCCCGGCAAGCGTCAGCCGCAGCGTGCGTCCCTGCTTCTCCAGCAGCGGAACCCCGGCCTCCTTCTCCAGCGCGGCCAGTTGCTGCGACACCGCCGGGCCGGTCAGGTGCAGGGCTTCGGCGGTGGCGGTCACGGTGCCGTGGACCGACAACTCCCGCAGCAGCCGCAGCCGCCGGACGTCCATCATGAAGCATACCTTCTCGAACAGCGAAGAAAGAGTAACTGGATCTTATCCATCGTAGGCGCAAGGCTGGCTCCGTGAACACCCGGCTCATCTCCCCTCGTGCCCTCGCCCTCGCGGCGACCGTCGTGCTCTGGGCCTCGGCCTTCCCCGCGATCCGCGTCGGCGTCCCGGGCTTGGGCGTCGCCGGGCTGTCGGTGGCGCGGCTGGTCGTGGCGTCGGCGGCGCTGGCTGCGGTCGCGCCGTTCCTCGGTGTGCGCCGGCCTCGCCGCCGCGACCTGCCGCGGATCGCTCTGTGCGGAGCCACCGGCATGAGCGCCTACCAGCTGCTGCTCAACTGGGGCGAGGTCCACGTCGCGGCCGGGACCGCCAGCCTGCTGATCTCCGTCGCGCCGGTCTTCAGCGTCCTGCTCGCCGCCGCGTTCCTCGGCGAGCGGCTCACGGCGCGCATCGTCGTGGGCAGCGTGATCGCTCTGGCCGGGGCGGCGATCGTCGCGCTCGGCGGCGGCTCGACGCAGGTGTCGACGAGTGCGCTCGTCGTGATCGCGGCAGCGGTCGTCCAGGGCGTCTACCACTTCGGCTCGAAACCACTGCTGCGTCACTACACGGGATTCGAGGTCGCCTGCTACGCGATGTGGAGCGGCACCTTGTTCCTGCTCCCGCTGGCTCCGGCGGCCTGGCAGGCCACCGTGCACGCCGGCTCATCAGCACTGGTCTGCGCGGTCTACCTCGGCGTCGCACCGTCCGCGCTGGGCTTCGTGACGTGGGGTTACGCGGTCGCCCGGTATCCGGTGGCCCTGTCCACCGCCGCGTTGTACCTGGTGCCGCCGGTCACGCTGGGGGTGGCGTTCATCTGGCTCGGCGAGACACCGCGGCCGATGGAACTGCTCGGCGGGCTGGTCGGGATCGGCGGCGTGGTGCTGATGCGCGCGACCGCAACGGCGGGCAGAATCTCCCTATGGCGATTGTCTCGCGGGGTTTCCAGGGCCGAAGGCGGCCCTCGGACCACCGACTGCCTCCCGGGCAGTACGAAACCCGTGACTTCCCCGTCCTCTCAGCTGGGCCGACGCCGCGGGTCGACCGTGACTCGTGGCGATTCAGCATCATCACCGAGGGCGGCGACCAGCGGAGCTGGACCTGGCCGCAGCTGATGGCGCTGCCGGCCGAGCGGCCGGTGGTCGATCTGCACTGCGTGACCAAGTGGTCGAAGTTCGACACCCCCTGGCAGGGCGTCTCGCTGGACATGCTGCTGGCCGACATCGAGACCGAGGCCGAGTACGCGCTCGTCCACTCCTACGGCGGCTACACCACGAACCTGCCCCTCAAAGACCTGCTCGACGGACAGGCCTGGATCGCCTACGGCTACGACGGCCGTGACCTGAGCCCCGAGCACGGAGGACCGGCGCGGCTGCTGGTCCCGCACCTGTACCTGTGGAAGTCGGCCAAATGGGTGCGGGGCATCCGCCTGCTGGTCAAGGACGAGTCCGGGTTCTGGGAGAGCGCCGGCTATCACGACTATGGGGACCCATGGCGCGAGCAGCGGTATCAGGGCGACTAGCCGAGCGGCTGCGCTGGCGCGTCGCGACCCTGGTCGGGCAGCGCGAGGAGACGCCGAGCACGCGCACGCTGGTGCTGGACGTGCCGGGCTGGCCGGGACACCTGGCCGGCCAGCACGTCGACGTGCGGCTGACCGCCGAGGACGGCTACAGCACTCAGCGCAGCTACTCCATCGCCTCGGCGCCGGACGGGGCGCTGCTGGAGCTGACCGTGCAGCGGGTCTCCGACGGCGAGGTGTCGCCGTATCTGGCCAACGAACTGCTCGACGGCGATCTGCTGGAGCTGCGCGGGCCGGTCGGCGGCTGGTTCGTGTGGCAGCCGGAGCAGAGCGAGCCGGTGCTGCTGGTGGCCGGCGGGTCCGGCATCGTGCCGCTGATGGCGATGATCCGCGCGCGCCGCCAGATGCAGATGCAGCTCGGCCCCTTGGCGCCGTTCCGGCTGCTGTACTCGGTGCGCACGCCGGCCGACCGGATGTATCTCGCAGAGCTTCAGAGCCCTGATCCTGGGCTGGACGTGACGTTCCTCTACACCCGCGAGGTGCCCGAGGGATGGCCGCGTTTTCCGAAGCGGCTCACCGAGGCGGATCTGGCGGCGGTCGCATGGCCGCCTTCGGCGAACGCCACCACCTACGTATGCGGCCCGACCCCCTTCGTCGAGCACGCCGCGGATCTGCTGGTCGCACTCGGCCAGGCGCCTGACCGGATCCGCACCGAACGCTTCGGCCCGACAGGAGGCTGATGATGTCCGAGCACGGCTATGACCACGGCGCCGAAGACAGCTATGAGGGCGGGTTCGAGGACGGCAACGCCCTGGCCGGCCCGCTGTCGGAAGTCTTCGCGGTGGACGTCGCCTCGGCGGTGGGATGCTGCACCGGCTGCGGCACGACCGGGCCGGTCGCGCAGCTGCGGGTGTACGGGCCCGGGCCGGGACTGGTCGCCCGCTGCCCGCAGTGCGGCCAGGTCGTCCTGCGGTGGGTGCGCGGCGACGAATCGGCCTGGCTGGACTTGCGCGGAACCGTGAGTCTGCGCTTCCGGCTCGACGCCGACCGATAGTCTGTTACATCAGGCTTCTGAGATACAGTGTGACGCCTGTTCGACCCGCTCCTGATCCGAACGGCTCTGACGTGGACACCCGCGCCGGAGCCGTTTCTTCGTGACCGCTTCCGGCAGCGTCGACCCCGCGTACGCACCGTCGTAACCCCTTGCCTTGCCCTTGCCTTGATCCCGTTGATTACTAGGGTTTTCAGTCGCGCAAAACCATGAACTCCAGCTCACGCGCTATATGGCCACCGACCCGGCAAATCGCTCGGAAAATCAAGGGACCGCGACCTATTGAGTGACCTGATACCGCTCGCTACGGTGACGGCGACCAGCCCCCTTGCAGCGCGCCCACACGCGCCCCCACCGAAGGAGCAAGTATGCGCAGGGTCCTCATACGCCTGGCCGCACTCGCCACCGCGGCGACCGCGATCGCACCGGCGGCCCCGGTCACCGCGGCGGCCTCCGGCCTGGCGTTCAAGCCGTTGACCTACAACACGAACGGCTACAACTGGGGCGGCTACGCGGCCCAGGGCAGCGGCTTCACCTCCGTCTCGGCCACCTGGACCGAGCCTTCCGCCACCTGCAACTCGACCAACGACCTGTACGCGCCCTGGGTCGGCATCGACGGCTACGGCTCCTCCACGGTGGAGCAGACCGGCGTGGCCACCGACTGCTCCAGCGGCAGCCCGGTGGACCAGGCCTGGTACGAGATGTACCCGGCCAGCCCGGTCTACCTGAGCTCCAGCTCCTACCCGGTGCGAGCCGGCGACGTCATCAACGCCTCCGTCACCTACTCCGGCAGCAGCAAGTACAAGCTGACGCTGAACGACTCCACCCGCGGCTGGACGTACTCGACGACCAAGACCCTGTCCGCCTCACGCGCCAGCGCCGAGGTCATCATCGAGTCGCCGACCGGCGCCTACCCGAACTTCGGCACCCTGCACTTCACCAACGCCAAGATCAACGGCTCCTCCCTGAGCTCCTACAGCCCCACCGCCCTGGACCCCTCCAACGGCGTCTACGAGGCCCACACCAGCGGGATATCCGGCGGCACCGCCTTCACCGACACCTACGAGCACGAATAAAGACATGACAAGGCCGGGCCGGCTTCCACCAGCCCGGCGCCCCCACCCCCACCGGACCGGCCGCGGCGCTTCGACGCCGCGGCCGGTCTTCGTGTGGGCACGCCTGCGGCTTGCGGGCCCCCGGTCCAGCACAGCCGAGCCGACCACGCCGTTCGGTGGATCCTTCTCACCACACGGGTGTTGTGTTCTGGGTCCCACGCCGCGTATGCGGGGCTTGCCCAAGCAGGCCGGGCCGGTGGTGTCAGGCCGAACGCGGCTGGACCACAGCAGCGTGTGATCCGGCTTGATACCACCGGACCGGTCTGCTTCCGTTAGGCGCATACGTGGCGTGGGACACAGAACACTCGGCGACCACAAGCAGCGGCTGGCGGCCAACAACGCGGCGCGACCCCGTGCGGAACTAGGGAAACAAAGCCGAACCGCCGCGGACCGCAGCCCACCAGCCCGACCGCAGCCTCCCCCCACGCTGTGGTGCCCGCCGGAGGCCGGCCTTTGACCTTAGGCACCCACCAAACGCGGCCGCCACCCGCCAGACCAAACGCATGCGCAGTGACTCGGACCGGTGCGCGCTCTTGATCACGAGAATCGCCAGCCGCCAACGCATCGCATGGCACGCCACCGAACTGCGCCACCCAGCGAATCCTTCTTAAACCAGCGCGAAGCCGTAAAAATCGCCTGTTAAACCACAGACCGACCGCACCAGCACACCAACCGCAACCACCCGCGCCACGACTGCCATGACCGCTATGACTGCAATGACTGCAATGACCGCCATGACTGCCATAACTGCCATGACTGCCATGACTGCCATGACTGCCATTACCGCTATGACCGCCACGACCGCCACGACCGCCACGACCCACGGATAGGCCACAAGCGCCTAAAAATCGCCTGCACCCCCGACCAACACCGCCCAGCCCCGGCTGCACCAGTCGCGGAATAGCACTAGTATTTTCCTAGTTACTCTTCCCACCATAGCCACCCCCACCGTCCACCCCAAGGACCGCCATGACCGACTACGGCCACGACCTGCGCTTCGGGACCTTCATCACCCCGCAGAACCGGGACCCCGCCGCCCCGGTGGCGCTCGCGCAGCTCAGCGAGCAGGCCGGGTTGGATCTGGTGACGTTCCAGGACCACCCCTACCAGCCGGCGTTCCTCGACACCTGGACGCTGCTGTCGTGGGTGGCGGCGCGGACCGAGCGGATCCATCTGGCCGCGAACGTGCACAGTCTGCCGATGCGCCCGCCCGCCGTGCTGGCGCGCTCCGCCGCGAGCCTGGATCTGCTGTCCGGGGGCCGGTACGACCTCGCGTTGGGGGCCGGCGGGTTCTGGGACGCGATCGCGGCGATGGGCGGGCCGCGGCGGTCGCCGGGTGAGGCGGTCGACGCTTTCAGCGAGGCGCTCGACGTCATCCGCGGGATCTGGAACGCCTCCGAGCGCGGCGGCGTGCGGGTGGATGGGCAGCACTACCAGGTCGTCGGGGCCAAGCGCGGTCCCGAGCCGGCGCACGACATCCCCATCTGGGTCGGCGCGCTCAAGCCCCGGATGCTGCGGCTGATCGGCGCGAAGGCCGATGGCTGGCTGCCCAGCTACTTCTATCTGAAAGACGGCGATCTCGAGCGCGGCCAGCTCCTCATCGACGAGGCCGCGGCGGCAGCCGGGCGGGATCCGCGGGAGATTCGCAGGCTGCTGAACATCTCCGGCTCCTTCGCCGCGCAGAGCCAGGGCTTCCTGGACGGGCCGGCCGAGCAGTGGGCGCAGCAGTTGCTGCCGTTGGCCGTGGAGTCCGGCGTGAGCACGTTCATCCTCGCCAGCGACGATCCGCGCGACATCCAGACCTACGCCGAGGAGGTGGCGCCGCGGCTGCGGGAGTTGGTCGCGGCCGAGCGGCGCGCAGCCGGTACTCCCGACGGGGAGGTGGTGCGCAGCCCAAAAGCACTGGAGGTCCGGAGTAGCGGCATCGCCTACGACGCGGTCCCACCCTCGCTGAAGCGATCGGCCGTCGAGCCCGGGGACAAGGACTACCAGCGGGTTCGGTCGACCTATGTCCGTACCGGCGCCCCAGGACTGGTGCTGCGCCCTTCGTCAGCGTCGGAGGTCAGCGAGGCGTTGGGTTTTGCCCGCGCACAGCAGGTTCCGCTGGCGATACGCAGCGGCGGCCACAGCATGGCCGGGGCGTCGACGAACGATGGCGGCGTGGTGCTGAACCTGTCGCGGCTCAATCGGGTGTCGGTACTGGATCCCGCGACTCGGCGAGTCCGGGTCGAGGCGGGAGCGCGATGGTCTGAGGTCGCCTCGGCATTGCAGCCCTACGGACTCGCCATCAGCTCCGGCGACTACGGCGGCGTCGGGGTCGGCGGGTTGGCGACCGCCGGGGGCATCGGGTTTCTCGGGCGCAAGCATGGCCTGACGATCGACCACGTCGTCGCCGCGGACGTCGTGTTGGCGGACGGGACCCTGATACGCACGGATGCGGAGCAGCATCCTGAGTTGTTCTGGGCGGTGCGTGGGGCGGGAGCGGCGCTCGGGGTGGTGACGGCGTTCGAGTTCATCGCGCAGCCGGTCACGGATGTCGTGTTCGCGCAGATGGTCTACGACGCCACGGATCTGCCGGGGCTGCTCCAGCGCTGGGGCTCGGTGGTGGAGGACGCACCGCGCGAGCTGACGAGCTTTTTGTACGCGGGAAGTCGGCAGGCGCAGCTCATGGCGGTCTTCGACGGCGCGGACGATGCGGCGGCCATCGCGGCGCTCACGCCCTTGCTGGACGTGGCACCGGTGCTGGGACAAAGCGCCCAGCGCGCTCCGTACGCGGCGCTGGTGCATGCCGACGACGCTCCGTACGAGGGCGGTGGCGCGATCGGACCGTTGCTGAGCAACGGGTTCGCCGAGCATCTGACGCCGGAACTGACCGGCGAGATCGCCGAGGCGCTGCGCAGCGGAGTGACGCAGTGGCTGTCGATACGCGCGGTCGGCGGGGCGGTGAACGATGTGGCGGCATCGGCAACGGCGTTCGCGCACCGGCACCAGAACTTCTCGGTCGCGGACATCGGGCGACGGGAACGCGAGTACTCGGCCTACTGGGATCGGATGCGGAAGCTGACCGAAGGTCTCTACGTCAACTTCGAGACCGATCTGCGACCCGAGCGACTGCACGATGCGTTCCCCGGCGAGACGCTGCGGCGGTTGCGCGAGGCCAAGGCGAAGTACGACCCGGACGATGTGTTCGACCAGACGATCAAGCTCGCAGCGGCTGACGACTGACGAGGCACTCACCGACAACGAATGACCGCCGACAACAAGTGATCGCCAGCGACGAGACCAAGGACAATCGGGCCCGCGCTCCTCACCCGAGGTGATCGGCAGCCCAGTCGGCGACCTGCTCCAGAATCGGCACGAGCGCCTGCCCGGCGGGGGTGAGACCGTACTGCACCCCCGGCGGCCGGGCATCGGTCACGCAGCGCTCGACGATCCCCGCCTCGGCCAGTTCGGACAGCCGATCGGACAGCACCGAGTCGCTGATCGGCCCGATCCGCCGCCGCAGATCGGCGAAGCCGGCCGGCCCCGGCGCGAGCACCGCGACGATGAGGCCGTTCCAGCGCTTGCCGAGCAGGCCGAACGCCTTGCCGAGGGCCCGCTCGCACGCCGGCGCGTCGTGGTCGAGGCGGGCTTGGCGAGTGACCTTGGTCATGGGGACAGTTTAGCTCCGCGAAGCCGAGGTACTACTTTTTCCGAAGTCGGGGCGGTCGCAGGCACGGCATCCCTCCAGGCGTTCGCCGAGGCGGCGCCGACCAGCCGATATGATCGTCGGACCCCGTCCACCCACCCATGGAGCCCATCGTGAGCATCGCCATCGTCCGGTCGAGGTTTGGCGTGTGCTGAGTTCCGGGGCCGGCACGGCGGTGGCGGTCGTGCTGTTGTTCGTAGTGCTCGTTTTCGCGGTGGTCCGGCCGCGCGGCTGGCCGGAGGCGGCGGCAGCGCTGCCCGCGGCCGGGATCGTGGTGGCGGTGGGCGCCGTGACGCCGCATGCGGCGTGGGACGTGGTCACCGCGCTGGCACCGACGGTCGGGTTCCTCGCGGCGGTGCTGGTGCTGGCGCAGCTGTGTGCCGACGACGGCCTGTTCGCGGCGGCGGGTGCCGCTATGGCGCGAGTCGCGGGCGGCGCGGGGCGGGGTGACGCGCGACGGCTGCTGGTGGCGGTCTTCGTGGTCGCGGCGCTGACGACGGCCGTTCTGAGCCTGGACGCGACGGTCGTGCTGCTGACTCCGGTGGTCCTGGCCACGACCGTCCGGGCCGGGGTCCGCGACCGGCCACATGTCTACGCCTGCGCGCACCTGTCGAACTCGGCCTCGTTGCTGCTGCCGGTCTCGAACCTGACCAACCTGCTCGCCTTCAGCGCCTCGGGGCTGACCTTCAGCCGATTCGCCGCGCTGATGGCGGTGCCGTGGGTGGCGGCGGTCGGGACCGAGTACGTCGTGTTCAGGCAGTTCTTCGCCGGCGATCTGGTCGGAGGACAGACCGCCGCGCAGCCTGCGCAAGACGAGGCCGCAGACCAGGGTGTGGCGGCGGAACAGCCCGAGGCGGCGGAACAAAGCGCGGCCGCAGACCAGGGCGACGCAGCGGCAGACCAGAGCGAAGCCATCACGGTCCCGACCTTCACCGTCGTCGTCGTGGCAGCCACCCTCGCCGGCTTCGCCCTGACCTCCCTCGCCGGCCTGAACCCGGCGTGGGCCGCGTTGGGCGGGGTGCTCGTCCTGGGCGGGCGGGCGTTGGCGCGGCGGCAGACCACCGTGCGTGAGCTGGCCGGGGCGGCGTCGCCGTTCTTCTGCGCGTTCGTCCTGGCGCTCGGCATCGTCGTGAAGGCGGCGACGGACAGCGGACTCGGAGCGCACGCCGGTGACCTGCTGCCGCAGGGCACGTCACTGCCGGCCCTGCTGGGCACCGCCGCGGTGGCAGCTCTGCTGGCCAACGTCGTCAACAACCTCCCCGCGACGCTCGTCCTCCTCCCGGCCGCCGCTCATGCCGGGCCCGCCACGCTGCTGGCGGTGCTCCTCGGCGTGAACCTGGGTCCGAACCTGACCTACGTCGGCTCCCTGGCCACGCTGTTGTGGCGCCGGGTCCTGACCTCGCACGGCGAACAGGTGAGCCTCGCGACCTACACCCGCCTGGGCCTCATCGCCGTCCCCGCGACGCTGATCACCGCGACCGTCGCGCTGTGGGCGGCGGTCAGCGTCATCGGGGTCTGAGCTCGGAGGCGGCCTGCGCGGATGCGGCCTAGGCGGACGCGGACGCGGACGCGGCCTGAGTCTTGCGCGGCACCCACTTGAGGTCCCGGCCGGCCCCGAACCCGACGACGGCCTGGACCATGGCCAGCACGGCCAACAGCACCAGCGGCACAACCCAGCCGCCGGTCGCGACGTGCAGCGCGCCGAGCAGCAGCGGTCCGACGGCGGCCACCAGGTAGCCGACGGACTGGGCCATCGCGGCGAGCGCGGCCGCCTGCGGACCTCGCGCAGCCCGCGCGCCCTGGAACGTCAGCGCCAGCACCAGCGTCGCGCCGCTGCCGAACCCGTTCAGCACGCAGGTCACGAGCGCCAGCCCCGGCGCCACCGCGAGCAGCGCGAAGCCCGCGGCGCCGAGCACCGAGGCCGTCGCGGCGAGCAGCCGCTGATCGACCTGCCGGCGCGTCAGCAGCGGCAGGGTGATGCTGGCGACCAGGCCGACGGCCTGGAAGAGGAAGAGTTCCCATCCGGCGGCGGCTGTGGACGTGCCGTGGTCGTGCACGATGCTCGGCAGCCAGGCGATCGTGGCGTAGAAGCCGAAGGACTGGAGCCCCATGAACAAGCTGACCTGCCAGGCCAGCGCCGAGCGCCAGGGCCCGGGGGTCTTGGCCGGAAGCGCCGCCGGGGCCGGCCGCGCCTCCCGACGCAGGTGCGGCACCCATGCGGGGATGGCCAGAACCGCGAGCACCGCCCAGCAGCCCAGCGCGCTCCGCCAGCCGCCGGGCAACACATCGGCCAGCGGCACCGACACCCCGGAGGAGATCGCGGCGACCAGTCCCATCGCCGTCACGTAGATGCCGGTGACCTGCCCGATCCGCCGCTCGGGCACGCTGCTGCGCACCACCGCCGGCAACAGGACGTTGCCGGCGGCGATCGCGGCGGCGATGACGATGGTGCCGCCGAACAGGAACACCGTCCCGGGGAGCGAGCGCACCACCAGGCCGGTGGCCAGCAGCGGCAGCGACAGGCCTAGGACGCGCGGGGCTCCGTAACGGCGTGCGGCGCGTCCGGCCAGGGGCGAGGTCGTGGCGAAGGTGAGCAGCGGCAGCGTGACGAGCAGCCCGCCCCACGTCTCGGACAGGCCGGTGGAGTGCTCCACGCTGGGCAGCAGCGGTCCGACGCCGGTCAGCCCGGCGCGCAGGTTCGCCGCGACCAGGATGATCGCGATCAGCAGGGAGGTGGTCAGCGCGGCCGGGTTGGGGGCCGCCGTGTCGTGGGCAGCCCGTTCGTCCACGCTCATAACCGTGATCATATGCGCCGCTGTCGGCGGCGGGCCGTACCTTGGTCGGCCATGGGACTGGGAATATCGGTGGGCATGCTGTGCGATCAGGCACGCAACGACCCCGAGGGCTTCGAGATGCACCGCGCCGGCTTCGATCAGCTCACTCGCGCCCTGGCGCAGGAGGGGATCGAGTGGCGCGAGCCGGAGATCCTCCACGAGGGCGGCGAGCACGACTACTCGGGCGGATTCCCCTACAGCTACTTGGCGCACCTGCGCCGGGCCTACACGCTCACGCTGCTCGGCGAGCCGGTCACGCCCGCCTCCGCCACGAGCGACGCGCAGTACGAGCGCGACCAGGAGAAGGTCGGCGACGAGTCGACGATGTTCGCCTCCCACCTCCTCTGCCACGCCGACTACGCCGGGTACTACATCCCGGTCGACTTCCCCGATCCGCTGTTCCTCCCCGAGGGCGCGGACGTCGGCGGCGCCGGCATGGTCGGCTCCAGCCAGCAGCTGCTCGCCGAGCTGCGGAGCTTCGCGTCCGCGCTCGGTGTCGAGCTCGACGAGGCGGGCAACGTGGTGGAGCAGAAGCCCGCGGACGACGACCCGTTCGACGCCGAGAAGTTCGCGTGGTCGCAGCTGTATCGGGCTTGCTTGGCGAGCATCGAGAGTGGGCACGCGATCGTGTTCTGCTGAGAAGGTCTGCGCTTGAAGTGCACAGCAAGAGGTGGCGGCCACATCGGCCGCCACCTCAGTTGTGAGCGCGAACCTTGCCTACGGGTGCGTCGCCTCCGGCCCCGGCCCTGTCTCCGGCCACGGCCCCGGACCCGAACCCGGACCCGCCCCGGGACCCGAACCCGGAGCCGGACCCGGCCCCGCCTCGGGACCGGAACCCGGACCCGAACCCGAACCCGGACCAGGACCCGGACCCGGACCCGCTCCAGCCTCCGGCCCCACCGGCCCGCGCTCGCGCCGCCGCCCCGGCAGCAGCGCGGCCAGCGCCAGCAGCACCACGCCGAGGATCAGCAGGATGATCGGCAGGTACACGCCGAGCCAGCGGATGACCGTCCGGCCGTGGCGGGCGTCGTCGGCTGCCGCCTGCGAGCTGGCCGCGGTGTCCTGGTAGGTGACCGCCACCGCCGGGATCAGCGGGGCCGTCGAGCCGTTGGGCAGGACCAGGTTCGCGATGCGCTCCTGGTTGCGGTGCACATCGATCACCAGGCCGGTGCTCGGGTCCACCCAGAACGTCGAGTCGTCCTGGAGCGTGTAGGCCATCGTGGCCTGCGCTCCCAGCTGGGGCAGGATCTGCGCCAGCAGCGCGGCCTGGGCCGGGGGCACGGCGCCGGCCGAGCCGAGCAGCTGGATCAGGCTCGTCGGCAGCTGCTTGGGCAGCGAGGCCAGGATCTGCGGGTCGACGATCTTCGTCGGCGGGACCTTCGCCTCGTAGACGTACGTCGTGATCCCCTGCTTGGTCTCCGAGCGCAGGTACGTGAGCGGGACGGTGGTCTGCGTCTCCGGCGTCCAGCCCTCGTAGTTCTTCTTCTGCGCGCCGAAGGGAAAGCTCACCGTCAGCCCTTTGGCGGGGATCACGTTCCAGCTGCTGGGGTGGTTGCTCGTCGCCTCCAGCGACTGGCGGTCGACCGCGTACTCCCACTTGGTCTGCTCGACCTTGGTCCCGGCCGCCTCGGTCGTGCGCGAGTCGCTCATCAGGGCCGTGTTCCCCGAGGTCTGCTCGGCCTTGACGTCCTGCACCACGGACACCGGCACGTTCCGCTTGATCGCGCCCAGCAGGTTCCCCGAGGCCAGGGCCGTCGGGTCCAGCAGGCTCTGGAACGTCCCCTCGTAGGTGCGGGAGATGTTCTTGCCGTCGGGGATGCGCGCCACATAGCTCGGTGTGATCCACCAAGCCATCAGCGCGGCGGCGACGAGGGAGAGCACGCCCACAACGGCGCACGCGATGCGTGTCTTGGTCATACCCGCAGTGTCCGAGGACTGACATCGAAAGGCCAGCTGGGGCACGCTATCGGGTGACGCCGCGGCACCCAACTTCACTCAAACAGCGGCAAGCTCCCCCGGTTCCCCGCTGAAAGCGACCCGGCCCCGGTGCAGGACGTGCACCACGCCGGCGGCGGTGAGTGTGGCGGGCAGCGTCTGCGCGGCCAGCACCACGGTCCGGCCCTCGGCGGCGATCTCCAGCAGGCGCCGGTGCAGGCGCGCGACGACGCCCGGGGCCAGGCCGCGATCGGGTTCGTCGAGCACGAGCAGGCGCGGCCCGCGCCGCAAGGCCCGGCACAGCGCGACCAGCTGCTGCTGGCCGCCGGACAGGGTCTCGGCACGGCGGTCCAGCAGGGGCAGGAGCTCAGGGAACGTCTGCTCGACCTCTGCGTCGGCGCGCGCCGCCGACGCCGTCGAACCCAGATTCTCCGCGACGGTCAGCGAACCGAACACCGCGTGCTCGGCCGGGACGAACGCCAGGCCGAGACGCGCCCGCCGGTAGGCCGCGGTCCCGGTGACGTCGCGCCCCTGCCACAGGCATCGCCCCGCCGACAGCGGCACGGCACCGGCCAGGGCACGCAGCGCGGTCGTCCGCCCGGCGCCGTTGCGTCCGATCAGGACGCTGACCTGCCCGGCCGGAAAAGCCAGGTCGACGCCGTGCAGGGCTTCCAGCGGACCATAGCGGACGCGGGCCGCGCACAGTTCGGCCTCGACGCTCATGCCTTCCCCCACAGCGCGCTGACCTGCGGGTCGGCCAGGACCACGGCTGCCGGGCCCCGGGCGACCACGCGGCCGGCGGCCATCACGCAGACGGTGTCGGCGAGTTCGGCGACCAGGTCGGCGTCGTGCTCGACCAGCAGCAGCGCCATGCCGTCGGCGCTGAGCGCGCGCAGCATCGACGCCAGGCGCGCCGCCTCGGCCGCGTCGAGTCCGGCGGCGGGCTCGTCGAGGAGCAGCACGCGCGGTGTGCCGGCAAGTGCCCTGGCCAGCTCGACCATGCGCAGCGTGCCGGTCGGCAGCTCGGAGACGGGGTGGTCGCGCAGGGTCGCGAGCCCTGCCAGGCGCAGGGCCCGGTCGGTGGCGATCTCGGCGGCTTCGCGCGCGGCGCCGTGATCAGGCATGCCCATCAGGCCGCGCAGCGTGCCGCCGGGGCGTCCCTCGGCGCCGACGCGCACGTTCTCGGCCACGGTCAGGCCGGGGAAGATCGAGAGCTGCTGGAAGGTGCGGGCCAGGCCCAGGCGGGCGCGGCGGTAGTCGGGCAGCCCCGCGATGTCCCTGCCGCCGAGCAGGACGCGGCCGGCGTCGGGGCGGAGCGTGCCGGACAGGCAGTCGAACAGTGTGCTCTTGCCGGCGCCGTTCGGGCCGACCAGGGCGGTGATGCGGCCGGGCGGGACGGAGAGGTCGACGCCGTCCACGGCCACCACGCCGCCGAAGCGGCGGACCACGCCTCGGGCCGTCAGGCGGGCTGCCGTCATGATCGCGCCTGGCCGGGGGCTTCGCGGCGGGCGGCGATGCGGGTGCGGACTCGTTCGCCCAGGGGACTGAGCTGCGGCAGCGGTTCTGCCTGCGGCGGGACGCCGAGGGCGCCGAGGCGCGACAGACGTCCCGCGAGGCCGCCGGGCATGCGGCCGATGGCGACCGCTAGGGCGCCGACTACCACTGTCGAAACCCCCTGCACCGTGCCGGCGTCGAGGCCGACCAGCAGGGCCGCCGCGAGGACCGCGCCGAGGGCGCTGTCGGCCCCGGCGACGACGACGGTCGCGAACCAGACCAGGCCCTGCAAAGGGTCGAACATCGAGGAGTTGAACGCCCGGCCGCCCAAGCCCATGAGGCCGCCGCCCAACGCGGCCAGTCCGGCGCCGGTCAGGAAGGCGAAGACCTTCAGCCAGGGCACGTTCAGGCCCGCCGCCGACGCTCCGGCTTCGTGGTCGCGCAGGGCGGTGAGGGCTCGGCCGAGGCGTCCGCGGTGCAGGTTGCGGACGATCACGACGCCGACGGCGAGCAGGACGAGTTCGGCGGCGTAGAAGGCCCGGTCGTCGGCGAGGAAGCCGGGGCGGTCCAGGTGCAGGCCGGTGGTGGCGTAGGGCTGGTCGAAGACGAAGCGGCTCATGGCGGTGCCGACGGCGAACGTCACCAGGGCCAGGGACAGGCCGCGGCGGCGGATCGCCGGCCAGCCGGTGAGCAGGCCCAGCGGAATGGTGACCAGGACGGCGCAGAGCAGGGCCGGGATCGCGGGCATGGCCGGGAGGCCGGGGACCTTGCCGGACATGAACAGGCCGGTGCCCAGGGCTCCCATGCCCGCGTAGCCGGCCTGGCCGAGGGAGATCTGGCCGCCGTAGCCGGTCACCACGACGACCGAGAGCAGGACGAGTGCGAGCGCCGGGACCTGCAAAGCGTTGCGAAGGTCGGGGCCGCGGAAGCCGAGGGGCATGAGCAGCAGGACCGTGCAGGCCGTCGCGGCGATGGCGGCGGCGACGGCGCGTTCACGCGCCGCGCGGCCGACTTTGGGGGCGCGCGCCGGTGGCGCTTGAGTGCCGGAGCCGAGGCGGCTCGGCAGGAGCGCGACGACCAGCAGGGCGATCACGAACAGGTTGGACTGCACGGCCTGGACCAGCGGCAGGATCTGGCCGCCGGGGCGCAGGCGGGTGAGTTCGCTGCCTGCGACGCCCAGGCCCAGACCGACCGCCACGGCGACGCCGACGCTGCGCAGGCGTCCGGCTACGGCCACCGCCATGGTCTCCATGACCAGCAGCGACAGGCCGTAGGGATCGAGCAGCAGGTACGGCGCGAGCAGCACGCCGACCAGGCCGGCGGTGAAGGAGCCGAAGGCCCAGCCGATCGCCGAGACGCGGCCGGCGTTCACTCCGGACAGCTCGGCCAGGCGGCGGTCGTCGACGACGGCACGCAGGTGCAGGCCGAGCGGGGTGTAGCGGGTGACGAGCGCGACCAGCACGCTGAGCGCGAGGACGACGCCCAGCTGGACGACGGTGTCCAGGCGCACGGAGTGGCCGCCGGGGAGGGTGTAGGGCGTGCTCGGGATGAGCGCGGGGGCGTCGGCGTAGGGGCCGGTGCCCCAGATGAGCACGACGGCGCCGGTCAGGAGGATGAACACGCCGATGGTCGCGACCACGGTCTCGGCGGGCCCGGCACCGCGCCGCTGTAAGGGCCGGAAGACGCCGAGCTCGAGCGCGACGCCGAGCGCCGGCGCGACGAGGAGCAGGCACAGAGCGGCGGCGAGGCCGACCGGCCAATGCCAGACGACGACCAGCTCGCGCAGCAGGTAGGCGATGATCATGGCCTGCGCGCCCTGCGCGAGGTTGAGGACGCCGGTCGCCCGGTAGGTGACGACGAGGCCGATGCCGCTGAGAGCCGCGGCGCCGCCGACGGCGAGGCCGGCGATGGCGAGGTCGATGGTGAGGCTGAGGGCGGCGGGTTCGGTGAGGAGCATCAGGGGCCTGGTGGGGTGGTGGGGCCCGCGGGCGGCTCGCACACCGGGCACGGCACGAGCGAGCGCTCCGCCACCGCGGCCGCGTCGACCACCTCGGCCGTCGGCTTGTCCGCGACCAGCGGGCAGTCGCGCCGGTGGTAGAGCGTGCCGCCGGGCACCGCGAGCAGCGTCTGTTCGTCGTCCGATGTCCGCTGCTTATGCGGTACCGGGGTCTCGTCGGCCGTGGCGCCGTCTGCCACCAGCAGCGCGTACAGCGTCTCGATGCGCGCGTCGGCCTGCTCGGTCCGCCGCGCCGGGCGCGCGGCGATCAGGACCGCGCCGGCGACGATCAGCGCCGCGCCGGGGATCGTGGCCGAGGCCAGGTAGGGAAGCTGCTGCTCGGCCACGCTCTCGCCCGACACGCCGTACCAGCCCAGGACACACAGCACCGCGCCGGCGGCCACCACGAACCAGCCGGACCACTCGCGGACCGCGCGGGTGAGCGCGGGGGTCGCCGGGGGGTGTGGCAACCATGCCATGGCGGGTTTCTACCGCTTATGTTGCGGTTTATACATAGAAGGACATGCTGGGTGGACGAAAGTCCTTCGATCGCACCAAAGGCGGAGAGAGCCATGGCGATGACGCGACGCATCCCCGAGGGCAGCGACACGGCGGCCCGGCGCGGGCATCGCACTGGCCCCCCATTCGGACGCACCGTCGCCGCCGGTCTCGCGGCCGCGGCACTGCTGACGGTCTCGGCGTGCGGGGGCAGCAGCAAACCGGCCACGTCGACGACGACGACGGCGACGGCCACCACCCCCAGCACGCCGAGCCCGGCCACGACCACCTCGCCGACCTCGCCGACGGGAACGGGGACCGCCACCGGCTCCGCCCCGGCAGACCCCGCGGCCGCCACGGCGGAGATCAAGCACAACTGGGAGGCGTTCTTCGACCCGAAGACCTCGATCGCCGACAAGGAAAAGTACCTCCAGAACGGCCAAGCCCTGGCCCCGCTCCTGCAGGGCTTCGCCGCCGACCCGCGCGTCGGGCAGGTGTCCGCCACGGTGTCGAACGTGACCTTCACGTCGCCGACCACCGCGACCGTCACCTACGCGCTGTCGCTCCAGGGCACGGTCGTGGAGCCGAACGCCACCGGTAAGGCTGTCCTCCAGGACGGCACTTGGAAGGTCGCAGACTCGACCCTGTGCGGGCTGGTCGCGCTCACCGGCAACACCCAGTTGCCGGGATGCAGTTGAGGCACCGGCGGCTCGTCGCCGTCTTAGTGATCGCGGCGACGGCGACGGCGGCGGCCGGCTGCGGGACCCGGCTGCCGTCGACCGCCTTCACGCCACGCCCCGCGCCAGGCACCACAACCACGCCGACCAGCGGCGGCGCCGGCGGCGGCGCCGGCACAGCCCAGAACCCCGCCAGCGACACCGGCGTCTCCCCGACGCACATCGCCGTCGGCATCCTCGCCTCCCTGACCAGCCCGGTGGGCTCGGCCGCCTTCAGCGCCCCCAGCTACGGCGCCCAAGCCTTCTTCCGCGCGCTCAACGACAGCGGCGGCATCCACGGCCGCACCGTCACCACCACCGTCTGCGACGACGCGGGCAGCGGGATCGGCAACCAGGACTGCGTCCATCAGCTGATCGACCACGACCAGGTCTTCGCCTTCGCCGCGACCGCTTCCCTGGACTACGCCGGGGCCGACTACGTCAACAAGAAGGCCGTCCCCGACGTCGGCGGCCAGCCCATCACCACCGTCTACGACCAGTACCCGCACCTGTACGCCATCGGCGGCAGCAACGCCCCGCGCGACGGCCGCACCGTCGGCTGGAACGGCACCCTGTATCAGAGCACCGAGATCTTCCGCTTCTTCAAGCAGCGCCTGGAATCCACCAGAGCCGCCGTGGTCGCCTACAACCAGGCCGACTCCACCCGCTACGCCTCGCAGCTCGCCGCCGGCCTGCACGCCGAGGGCTACCACGTGCTCTCCCAGACCGTCGACCTGGCCCTGCCCGACTTCCAAGCCGTCGCCGCCGCGATGAAGGCCGACGGCACCCAACTCCTGTTCGACGCCATGGACACCCGGGGCAACGCGGCGCTGTGCAACGCCATGGACACCGCCGGAGTCAAGGTCCTGGCCAAGGTCACCAATGTCGAGAACTGGGGCGAGTCCGTCCGCGAGGACTACCGCTCCTCCCCCAACTGCCGCAACGTCCTGTGGGCCACGTCCTCCAGCCGCAACTACGAGGACGTCCAGTACCCGGCCGTCCAGCAGTTCCGCGCCGCCATGGCCCGCTACTTCCCGGACCAGGCCTCCCAGCTGTCCGCCTGGAACCTGGAGGGCTGGGCCGCCGCGCAGTGGCTCACCGACGCCATCGGCTCCTGCGGCGCGAACGTCACGCGCGCCTGCGTCGAGCAGTTCATGAACCGCCCGGAGCCCTACAACGCCCACAACCTGATCCTGCCGGCGTCCTTCACCCGGACTCCCCCGCCGACCGGCACCACCCGCGCCTGCCTGAACGCCGCGCGCTGGCAGGACTCCGCGCAGAACGGCAGAGGCGGGTGGGTGACGCAGGTGCCGAACATGGACACGAACTGCTTCGACGTGCCGAATCTGCCGTATACGCCATGAGGGGCGGGGAATCGGCGCGAACATGGTGCCGCCGAAGCCGGGTGCGATTGGTCCCCGGATTCAAGGATCCGCCGAACCGCGCAGCCGTCCCATGCTGCACCACACCCGCAGCGGCCTACTTCTTGTAGTACTCCTCGATCGGCACCCGGGCCTGCTCGAACAGCGCTGGCCCGTCCTGCGGCACGACCGGCCACTCCGAGCCCGGGTTCAGCTCGTAGAACTGGTCGGTGGACAGTGCGTAGACGACCCGGCCGAGGCCGGAGCGGGCGATTCCGCCGGTGCACATGCCGCACGGCTGGCAGCTGGTGTACATCGTCGTCGTGGCGGCGGCCTCGGGGCTGAGCTCGCGGGCGGCCCAGCGGGCCAGCTTCAGCTCCGGGTGGGAGGCGATGTCTTTGTCGCGGCCGACCGTGTTGTGCTCTTCGATCAGGATGTTGCCTTCGGCGTCGGCCAGCAGCGAACCGTACGGAGCATCGCCGATGGTGATGGCGTGGGCGGCGATGTCGATCGCGCGGCGCAGCAGGGTCTCGTCCGCGGGGGTGAGCACTGGCGGTCCTCCGTAGATCGGCGCGGCGGTGACGAGCCCGCGCGGTGTGGTGCCTAGGAAGGACATTGTGCCGGGCCGCCTCCGTGAAGGAGACGGCCACGCGCACCGCGATCGTCCGCCGGCCCGGATGTCAGGAGCCCATGATCGCCTCGTACTGCTTCAGGTACTGGGCGAAGCCCGAGGACTGGACCAGCTTCAAGAACGCGTCCAGCGTCACCGGCTGCGGCGCGCCGCCCTGGTAGCCGGTGGCGAACCGGAGCTGCCTCCCGCCGCGCAGGTCGATGTCGAGCTCGTACCCGCCCGGCTTCTGACCGCCGGGCAGCGTGTCGAACTCGATCCCCCGCCGGCCGTCGGCCAGTGTCACCTCGCGGCACGTGGTCCGCGGATACCAGACGTTCTTGCACATCGCCGAGAAGTACGGCTTGGTGCTGATGTCCAGGGCGAGAGGGGAGCCGGCGAGGCCGTCCGGGGCGAAGCTGTAGGGCAGGTAGGTTCCGGGCGTCGTCAGGAACCGGTCCGGCGCCGGCAGCCACGTGTGGCCGGGCAGCAGCTTGGGCATCGTGGTCATTCCCAGCACGCACAGCGTCTGCGCGGCGTCTTGGTTCGGGACCGGCACGATGTCGGGGGCGTCCTGGAGCGCGAGCGTCTGGTCGCAAGGACCGCCGGCCGGCTTCTTGGGCGAGGCGGCAGAAGACGTCGGCGAGCCGGGTGGCGCGACGGCAGGAGCGCTCGTCGGCGGCGAGGGAGGCGCGGATCGAGTGCTGGTCGGATTCGCGGACGTCGCCGCCCCGCCCGGTCCGCCCGCCCCGCCCGGCGAGTCAGTGCCCTGCGGTGTGGCACCGCCGAGCAGCTGCGTCGCGAACAGCACCGTGGCCGCCACCGCCGCGACCGCGCCGCCGACCCCGGCGGCCTGGCGGCGCCGGCGGCTGCGCTCGTACACCGCCAGCGCGCGCGGCACCATGTCGACCAGCGGCGGCTCGTCGCCGAACTCGCCGGCGAACACCGCACCCGGAGCGCGAAACCGGTCGGGATCCCAGTCCTGGCCGGGGAACATGTCGTCAGTCATGTGATCTTCATCCGTTTCACCGGAGGTTGCTGTCGATGAGGGAGTCGCCGACGATCTCCCGGAGCCTGGCCAGGGCCCGAGACGTCTGGCTCTTGACGTTGCCGACGGAGCACCCGAGCGCGGCGGCCGTGGCCTCCACGCTCAAGTCCTCCCAGTACCGCAGCACCACCACGGCGCGCGCCCGCGGCGGCAGCAGCTGCAACGCGGCTTGCAGGGACAGCCGCAGGTCGGTGGGTACCTCCGGAGCCGTCTCCGGCCGGCCCGAGGCGAACTCGACCGCCCGCTCCGCCTGCCGCTGGTACTTGCGCTTGTGGCGCAGGAAGGTGTTCACGAGCACGGTGTGCGCGTAGGCGTCCAGCGAGTCGGCCAGTTGCGCCCGGCCCCAGCTGCGGCACAGGTTCACCAGCATGGTCTGGGTCAGGTCCTCGGCCAGATCCCAGTCGCCGCACAGCAGGTAGGCGCTCCTGCGCAGATGGCGCTGGCGTGCCCCCGCGTACTCCGCGAACCCGTCGAGCCGGTCCACCGCATGCCTCCCCGTCCCCGTCCGCCCTGCTCGGCCCCGTTATTTGGTTCCGAGCCGACTGAGTGCGGAAAGGTTGCAGAGCGCGGCGCTATCATCGTTCTCACTCGCGCCCGACCGGGAGGAACGGATGTCGTCACCGCCGGATATCGAGGTGCTGGTCGTCGGGGCCGGACCCGTCGGCTGCTGGGTGGCCGCGGAGCTGTGCGCGGCCGGGGTGCGGGTCATGATCGTGGAGGCGCGGGAGAGCCGTGCGGCCTGGTCGCGCGGGTTCGTCGTGCATCCCCGGACCCTGGAGATCTTCGATTCGCGCGGGGTCGCCGCCCCCATGCTCGCGGCCAGCCGGCGGGTGCCGACGTGGCACTTCGCAATGGGCGCCTCGCGGCTGGACTTCACGGTGCTGCCGACTTCGTTCCCGCACATCCTGCTCCAGCCCCAGGCGCAGACCGAGGAACTCCTGGAGGCGCACCTGAACCGGTGCGGCGGCGAGGTGCTGCGCGGGCGGCGTGTCGTGGACGTGCGGCAGGAGCCGGACCGCGTGGTGGCGCGGGTGCGGCACGACGGCGTCGAGCAGGAGGTCCACGCGCGCTACGTCGTGGGCTGCGACGGGGCGCACAGCTCGGTGCGCGAAACAGCCGGCATCGGCTTCAGCGGCACGCCGGACACCATCGTCAGCCCGGCCGCGCTGGTCGAGCTGGCCGATCCGCCGCCGCCGGAGCGCTACCTGCAGGGCAACGAGCGCGGGCTGCTGTTCGTGATCCCGCTGCCGGACGGCCGGTTCGTCGTGTCGACCATCGACCACGCGGTGATGACCGAGCTGAAGAAGCCGTGGACGGCGCAGATGGTGCGCGAGTCGCTGATCCGGATCTCCGGGACCGACTACGGGATCGGCGAGGTGGAGCGGGTCTCCACGCTCGGGAACTCCACGATGCAGGCGGACCGCTACCGCGACGGCCGGGTGCTGCTGGCCGGGGACGCGGCGCACGTGCACTTCCCGATGGGCGGCCAGGGGATGAACCTGGGGATCCACGACGCGCACAACCTGGCGTGGCGGCTCATCAGTGCGGTGAAGGCCGAGCGGGACGGGACCGAGAGCGACGGGACCGAGAGCGACGCGGCCGGAGCCGGCGCGGGGACCGCCGACAGCACCGACGGCACCGGTGGCACCGGCAGCGCCGCCATCGCCGCCACCGTGGACGCCCTGCTCGACGGCTACGAGGCCGAGCGGCGTCCGGCCGGGGAGCGCGTGCTGGAAGACGTGCACGCCCAGATGGGCCTGGTCGCGGCGACCGGTGCCGACGGAGCCGCGCTGCGGGCGCGCTTCGAGGCGCTGCTGGCCGAACATCCTTCGGTCAACCTGCAGTACGCGCGACGGCTGTCCGGGATCGCCGTGCGGTACGGCGACGGCGGCGAGGACGCGCGGATCGGCGCGCGAGTGCCCGACCTGCTGCTGGAGCAGGCCGGCGGTCCTCCGGTCCAGCTCTACGAGCGGCTGCGGGAGCTCGGGCCGGGGCGGTTCGTGCGGCTGATCGTCGGCGAAGGGGACCCGGGCCGGGAAGCGGACGCCGCAACGGTCGCCGCGAGCGCCGTGCTGGGGCCCGATTGGGCCGCCCGTGACGGATGGGACATTCCGGGTACAGTGCTGATCAGGCCGGACGGTCATGTCGCTGAAGCCGGGACCTGGTGATTCGCACGCCCGAGCGGCACGGGACCGCTCGGATATCATGGAGTTCACATCCCGGACGCAGGGAGCAGGCGCATCGATGACGAGTGCGGCAGAGCGCGGGACCGGAACAGGTTCCCGGGAACAGTCGCGACCGGACGGGGTACCGGTGCAGCAGGGCGGGCAGGATTCGGAGACCGAGGAGCGAATAGCTCCGTTCGGCCCTGAGACCTTCGAGGTCCCGCCGCCGGGGCCCGAGGGCCCGGACCGGCCGATCGACGAGGCCGAGCTGGACCGGATCTGCCTGCACAACCTGCTGTCGGCCTGCGCCGACATGATCTTCTTCAAGGACCGCGAGTCCCGCTTCCTGCGGGTCAGCGCGAGCGCCGCGGAGTTCAGCGGCACCGACCCGGCCGGGATGATCGGCAAGACGGTCCGGGACTACTTCACCCCCGAGCACGCCGCCGCCGCGTTCGCCACCGAGAAGGCGATCATGAGCACCGGCCTGGCGATCACCGACTTCGAGGAGCCGCACCTGCGGCCCGGGACCCCCGAGGAGGAGACGCTCAGCGCCAGCAAGCAGCCGCTGCGCGACTTCGACGGCCGGATCATCGGCACCTTCGGCATCAGCCGCGACATCACCGCCCGCAAGATCTCCGAGCGCGAGCTCAAGGCCCGCACCGCCGAGCTGGACCGGGTCGGCCGCGAGCTCAAGACCCTGCTGGACGCCAGCCCGGACCTGATGGCCCGGTTCGACCGGACGCTGCGCTGCACGTACGCCAACCCGGCGGCCACCGAGCTCACCGGCGTGGAGATGCTCGGCCACACCAGCCGGGAGCGCGGCTACTCCGAGGACTTCCTGGGGGCCTGGGAGGAGTCGCTGCAGTACGTGCTGACGACCGGCCAGGACACCGAGCGGGAGTTCAGCGTCCGGGTCGGCGGCCAGTACCGGTTCCTGCACACGCGCTTCGTGCCCGAGCTCGACGCCGACGGCGAGGTCGCCAGCGTGCTGTCGGTCAGCCGGGACCTGACCGACCGCCGCCGGATCGAGGAGGCGCTGGCCGAGCAGGCGGTGCGCGACCCGCTGACCGGGCTGGCCAACCGCACGCTGCTGGTCAGCCGGATCCGGGAGGCGATCGAGCTCGGCGGCGGCACGGACGGCCAGCTCGCCGTGCTGTTCCTGGACCTGGACCGGTTCAAGCTGGTCAACGACAGCCTCGGGCACGCCGCCGGCGACGAGCTGCTGTCCGCCGTCGCCGACCGGCTGCGCAAGGCGGTGCGGCGCGGGGACCTGGTGGCGCGGTTCGGCGGGGACGAGTTCGTGGTGCTGTGCGAGAAGGTGGCCGGGCAGACCGAGGCCGCGGCGATAGCGCAGCGGATCATCGACTGCCTGATCCCGCCGTTCGACTGCGCCGGCAAGCCGATGCACGTGCGGACCAGCATCGGCATAGCCCTGGCACACAGTCCGGACGCCACGGTCGACGAGCTGCTGCGCGACGCGGACGCCGCGATGTACCAGGCCAAGGCCGACGGCGCGGTCGCCGGCGGATACCGCTTCTTCGAGCCGGCGACGCACGAGCGGGCCGTGCACCGCATGAACCTGGAGCAGGATCTGCGGCAGGCGGTGGAGCGCGGGGAGTTCACGCTGGTCTACCAGCCGATCGTGGCGCTGGCCGACGGCCGGGTGACCGGGGCCGAGGCGCTGGTCCGATGGCGGCATCCGGAGCGCGGGCTGCTGACGCCCGCGGCCTTCCTGGAGGTGGCCGAGGAGACGCAGCTGATCGTGCCGATCGGGCGGTGGGTGCTGGACGAGGCGTGCCGGCAGCTGGCTGCTTGGGATGCTTCGCTGGCTTCTTCCGGGGACACCGGAGACGGCGTCGGCGCCGGGACCGGTGGGTGCGACGCCGGCGAGCGGTTGCCGCTGCTGTCGGTGAACTTGTCCTGCCGGCAGCTCTCCCACGACGCGGACCTGGTCGGCCGGGTCGGCAAGGCGATCACGCGGGCGGGGCTGGCGGCCGGCCGGATCTGCCTGGAGGTCACGGAGACGGCGGTGCACGAGGCCTCGCTGACGGCGCGCTCGGCGCTGACGGCATTCTCCAACGCCGGGATCAAGATCGCGCTGGACGACTACGGGACGGGGTACTCCTCGCTCGGGCACCTGCGGGACAACCCGGTCGACACGTTGAAGATCGACCGCGTGTTCATCAGCGGACTGACGCGCAACCGGGGCGACGACGCGATCGTGGTCGCGGTGATCACGCTGGCCCACGCGCTGGGGATGCGGGTCGTGGCCGAGGGTGTGGAGACGGTGGAGCAGCGGGACCGGCTGCGGGAGCTGGGGTGCGACTTCGCGCAGGGGCATCTGTTCGCGATGCCTCTGAACGCGGAGGAGTTCGGGGAGCTGCTGGCCAGTGGGGCGGCGGCGGTCGGGGCGATGTCGCTGAACTGAGCTGGGGTGGGTTGGGCTGCGCTAGGCCGAGCTGGGACGGGCTGAGCTGGGACGGGCTGTGGCGGGCCGAGCTGGGACGGGCTGAGCTCGGACGGGCTAGCCGAGCTGGGTTGGCTGAGCTGAGTTGGGCCGGGCGGAGTTGGGCCGGGCTGGGCTGCGGCGGGCTGGGCTGGGCTAGGCCGAGCTGAGCTGGGGCGGGCTGAGGGGCGTCGGGCGATCGTTTGCGAAGATGGCCTGGTGACTGATTCTGCTTCGGCCGACTCCGACGGCATGGCGTTCTGGACCGAGCGTCATATCTGCAGCCTGGCCTCCGTGCGGCCCGACGGTACTCCGCACCTGGTCCCGGTCGGCGCCGTGTACGACCCGGCGACCGGGCTGGCCCGCATCATCACCAGCGGCACCAGCGCCAAGGCGCGCCGCATCCTCGCCGCCGGCACGCTGCCGGTCGCGGTGACGCAGGTCGACCGGGGACGGTGGACGACGCTGGAGGGCCTGGCCCGGGTGAATCAGGACCCGGAGGCCGTCCGCGACGCCGAGCGGCGGTACGCGGCGCGGTACGGCGAGCCGCGGGTGAATCCGCTGCGGGTGGTCATCGAGATCGAGGTGCGGCGGGTGCTCGGGACGGTGAAGGTGCCGCTGCCGGCGTCGCCGCGGTGAACGTGGCGAAGCGCGGCTCGGTGGCGTACAGCAGGTAAGGGCGCTGTTCGGAGACTTAGCTGGGCCGCTGCCGGCGTCGCCGCAGTGAACGTCACGAAGCGCACCTCGGCGGCGTGCAGCAGGTAAGGGCGCTGTTCGGAGACTTAGCTGGGCCGCTGCTGGCGTCGCCGCAGTAAGCGTCGCGAAGCGCGGCTCGGTAGCCTGCAGCAGGTAAGGGCGCTGTTCGAGGGCTCAACTGGGCCGCCTTGGTCTTGGTTTGGCGGTGGATTGGCGTTGGTTTCGGTGCTGGTCCCGGCGGCGCTTCTCGGGCCCGTTATCTCCCCCGCTCTCGGCCCCGCGCCGTCGACCCGGGCCTCAAAAGCAGCACAGTCCCCATCAAGGTGAGTAGCGTCGACCCATGACCTCATCGCGCCCCCGGCACCGCGGATGGTGATGCCGCCTCCCGCCGCCGGTTCCGCGCCGGTCGGAGCGGCAATACTTCGGTCACCGAATAGCTTTGGCTCCGATGTAGTCTCTGAGGACGCACCGCGGCGGACCGGCCGGCGCGGCCGGAACAAGCAGGGGTGGTCGCTGCGATGACGTTGGCGTTTCTGCCGAGCCCGTCGCGGGGCGTGTGGTACCTGGGTCCGTTCCCGCTCCGCGCCTATGCCCTGTGCATCCTGCTCGGCATCGTGGTGGCGGTGGTGTGGACCGGGCGGCGGTGGGAGGCTCGCGGGGGACGCCGCGAGGACGTCGTCGACATCGCGATCTGGGCCGTGCCGTTCGGGCTGGTCGGCGGGCGCCTGTACCACGTCATCACCGATCCGGAGCTGTACTTCAAGGCCGGTGAGGATCCGGTCAAAGCGTTCTACATCTGGGACGGCGGGCTCGGGATCTGGGGTGCCGTCGCGCTCGGCGCCGTCGGGGCGTGGATCGGGTGCCGGCGCAAGGGGATCAATCTCGCGGACTTCGCCGACGCGCTCGCGCCCGCACTCGCGCTGGCCCAGGCGATCGGCCGGTGGGGCAACTACTTCAACCAGGAGCTCTACGGACGCCCCTCCGGGCTCCCCTGGGCCATCCGCATCGACCCCGGGCACCGGCCGCCGAACACCCCCGACGCCGCCTTCTACCAGCCGACCTTCCTCTACGAGTCGATCTGGGACGTCAGCGTCGCCCTCCTGCTGGTCTGGATCGACCGCAAATGGCACCCGAACCGCGGCCGCCTGTTCGCCATCTACGTAGCCGCATATACGGCGGGACGCGCGGTGGTCGAGGCGTTGCGCGACGACCACGCCAACCGCTTCCTCGGCCTGCGCCTCAACGACTGGGTCTCGCTGATCGTCTTCCTCGGCGCACTGGCCTACCTGTGGATCCGCCGCGACAAGCCGGGTGACGAGACGGCCGATGCAGTGTCGGATTCCGGCACCGGCTCGGGCGACAGCTCGGCCACCGCCCCCGACGCCGACGCCGACTCCGCGACGGGCTCCGACTCCGACTCCGCGACGGACTCTGATCTCAACTCCGACCCCGACCCCGACCGCAAGGCCGAAGCATGAGCGAAGCGCGGCCTTTCAAGGCCGCGCTCCCGCGCGTCCTCCCCGACAGGCTCCGAACCCGCCTGAGCCCTCACGACCGCCGGGTCCGCCCCCGCCTCTGGACCGAACTCGCCCTCGTCGTCGTCGCATACGGCCTCTACTCCCTCACCCGCGACGCCGTCCCCGGCCAGCGTGCCGCCGCGATGCGCCGCGCGGAGTCGGTCCTGCGCACCGAGCACAGCCTGCACGTCGACATCGAGCTGACGATCAACCACGCCCTCGACAAGATCACGCCGCTGATCGTCGGCATGAACTACTACTACGCCACGCTCCACTTCCTCATCACCATCGGCGTTCTGGTCTGGCTCTACGTCCGCCACCCGCAGGCCTACCGCGCCGGCCGCACCGTCCTGTTCCTGGCGACCGTCTCCAGCCTGATCGGCTTCTACTTCTACGCGCTGGCCCCGCCCCGCTACCTCGCCGACCACGGCTTCATCGACACCGTGGTGAAGCACCACACCTGGGGATCGTGGGCGACGCCCGACGTGGACACCGTCTCCAACCAGTACGCCGCCATGCCCAGCGACCACATCGCCTGGTCGGGTTGGTGCGCCGTCATGATCCACCGCTACGCCGGCCACCGCTGGATCCGCCTCGCGGGCCTGGCCTACCCGGTGTTCACCTTCACCGTCATCATCGCCACCGGCAACCACTTCGTCGCCGACGCGGCGGGCGGCGCGCTGACCCTGACCCTGGCCTTCACGATCCAGCACTTCGCCGCCCGCCTGGGGAACCGCGACACGGCCGGGGCCGGGACAGCCGGCCTAGCGCCGCCGCGCACACAGAACGACAGTGGCCGGCATCAGGGGACACTCGGCAAACAGCGCGGCGTCAGTGACGCGGAACCCGCCGTCGAGCAGCGGGACGGCTAGTCCCGACGGGATCCGCACCCTCCGGCGCCGCACCGTCCCGGCGCCGGGCTGGTCCCAGGCCGCGACGCCCTGCACATGCGCCAGGATCAACAGTCCGCCGACGGCGGTGATCCGCCGCAGCTCGGCCAGCGCGGCCGAAGGCTCCTCCCAGTGGTGCGAACAGGCGGTACACGTCACCACGTCGAAGGCCGCATCCGCGAACGGCAGCGCGGCCGAATCAGCACGCACAAACGCGCCGCGCTCCCCCGGCCCCGTCATCGCCAGCGCCCGGGCCTGCGCCAGCATCCCGGCCGAGAGGTCCACTCCGACCAGGTACGCCTCCGGGAAAGCGACCGCCGCGCTCCGCAACAGCCGCCCGGTACCGCAGCCGATGTCGACGATCCGGCGCGGCGTGTCCGACGCGCCGGACGCGAACGCCAAGACTCTGCGATGCAGGCGCGTGTAGAACACGTCCTGCAACGCGCTGGCCTCGTAATCCGGCGCCCAAGCGTCGAAACGCCCATCCACGGTTACACGCTGCCCGCCCCGGGATGAGGGTGCAAGACTTTTGCGCGGGCAGCGTGAGAAACTCGTGAGCAGACCGGGCCGGACCAGGACTAAACCGGCCCCGGACCGGCCTTCAGAGCCTAAGAGCGCTCAGAGCGCTCAGACGTTCATTCCGCCCAGACCGCCCAGACCGCTCAGGCCACCATCACCGGCGCGTCGTCCAGCACCAGCGCGGCCGCCCGCCCCGGCACCAGCTCCGCGGCCGAGGCGCTGGGCACGTCGGAGAGCACCTCGGTGCCGTCCGGCAGCACCGCGGTGATCCGCGTGATCGGACCGCGGAACCCGGCCTGGCGCACCGTCGCCGTGCCGTCCTCGGCCGGCTCCAGGCGCACCGCCTCCGGCCGGATCAGGACCGTGACCTCCCCTCCTGACCGCGGTCCCGCCTCCGTCCCGCCCTGCCGCACCACGAGGCGGCGGCCGGCCACCTCGACGGTCTGGCCGTCGGCCGACAAGGTCCCCGGCAGCCGGTTCATGGTGCCGATGAACTCCGCGACGAACGCGGTCGCCGGGCCGGCGTACACCTCGGCCGGGGCCGCGCACTGCTCCAGCCGGCCGGCCCGCATCACCGCGACCTGGTCGGAGACGCTGAGCGCCTCCTCCTGGTCGTGCGTGACGAACACGGTCGTGATGCCCAGGCGGGTCTGCAGCGAGCGGATCTCCTCGCGCAGCTGCACCCGGACGACGGCGTCCAGCGCGGACAGCGGCTCGTCCAGCAGCAGCACCCGCGGCTCGATCGCCAGCGCCCGGGCCAGGGCCACGCGCTGCTGCTGGCCGCCGGACATCTGGTGCGTGTACTTGTCCGTGTGCGCCGACAGGCCCACCAGCTCCAGCAGTTCGCCGGCCCGCTCGCGGCGCTTGGCCGCGTTCCAGCCGCGCATGCGCAGGCCGAAGGCGACGTTGTCGCGCGCGTCCAGGTTCGGGAACAGGCTGTAGGACTGGAACACCATGCCCATGTCCCGCTTGTTCGCCGGGATCCGGGCGACGTCCTGCCCGGCGACGCGGACCTCGCCGCCGTCGCTGTGCTCGAGCCCGGCGATGATGCGCAGCGCCGTGGTCTTGCCGCAGCCCGACGGGCCCAGCAGGCATGTCAGCGTGCCGGGTTCGACGGTCAGGTCCAGGCCGTCGAGGGCTGCGACGCCGCCGAAGGAGCGGCTGAGTTTGACGAGTTCGACGGACGGGGCGCTCACTTGTTTCTCCGCAACTTCGGGGACTTCTTGCCGGCACGGCCTCGGCCGAGCTGCGACACCAGCATCAGCAGCAGCCAGGACAGGAACAGGATCAGCATCGAGGCGGTCGTCGCGACCTCCCCGTCCTGCTGGCCGGCCTGGTCGGTCCAGATCGGGAAGGTGTTGAGCAGCAGCAGGTTCGCGATGGTGAACTCGCCCAGGGCCAGCGCCGCGCCGAGGATGCCGGCCGAGGCGACGGAGGTGCGGATGTTCGGCACCACGACCCGCCACAGCGTCGTCGGCCAGCTCGCGCCGAGGCTGCGCGCGGCCTCCACCATGGTGGTCAGCGGGATCGCCGACAGGCCGGCGTCCAGCGAGCGGTAGGTGAACGGCAGCGCGAGGATCACGTACTCCAGGATCAGGATCCAGGAGGAGCCGGTGATCGCCTGCGGCCAGGACTTGAACGCGCCCAGGATGCCGTTGGCGATGACCACGGCCGGGATCGCCATCGGCAGCAGGCAGACGCCCTCCACGACGCGGCGCAGATGCGGCAGGCGCAGGTGCAGCCAGGCCATCGTCGGCACCATGAGGACCAACAGCAGCAGCACGGTGCCGCCGGCGATCTTCAGCGAGGTCATCAGGTTGGTGGTGAACCCCTCCTGATGCACCAGGCCGGTCCAGACCGACAGCGTGTGCCCCATGTTGCGGCGGCTGCCGCCGAGCGTGAAGTCGACCGCGGCGTACAGCGGGATGAAGAAGTAGGCAGCGAAGAGCAGCAGGAGCACCGCACGGCCGGCGCGGGGCCGGCGGCGCTGCGTCCGGCCGGGCCCCGCCGTCGCAGGGCTCTGCACAGCAGGCGAATCCGAAATGAGGGCGGTCATCGCAGCCACCTCGCAGTCCGGCGCTGAAGAAGCGTGTACGCGACCACGACCAGGCCGACGACCACGATCATCCACAGGCCCAGCGCGTTGCCGATGTTCTCCTGGCCGGCCAGGACGTTGCCGGACATCACCGAGCCGATCTGGATCGGGACCAGCGGGACGCTGCCGGTGCTCAGCGCGTACGCGGTCGCATAGGCGGCGAAGGCGTTGGCGAACAACAGGAGCAGCGCGCCGAGGAAGGGCGGCGCGAGCAGCGGGCCCCCGACTCGGAGCCAGTACTGCCACCGCGAGGCGCCGAGGCTGCGCGCGGCCTCTTCCCACTGCGGGCGCAGGCCGTCGAGCGCGGGGAAGATCACCAGCAGCATCAACGGGATCTGGAAGTAGAGGTAGACCAGCACCAGCCCGGCCATGTTCCACAGCACGAATCCGTGCTGCGTGAGGTTGTAGCCGGCGCTGTTCAGCCACTTGGTGACCAGGCCCTGGGGACCGAGCGTGGCCAGGAAGACGAAGGCCAGCGGCAGGCCGCCGAAGTAGGCCAGCACGCCGGAGGCGGTGGTGACGGCGCGGTGCACGAAACCGTCGCGCTTCGCGCCGGAGACCGCGATCGCGAGCGCGAGGCCCAGGACCGCGCCGAGGACGGCGCTGAGCACGGACAGCTCGATGCTGACGAAGAAGGCGTGCCGGTAGGGGTCCTTCAGCGTGGTGGTGACGTTCGCCAGCGTCGCGTTGCCGGAGTCGTCCTTGAAGGCGGCGGTGATCACCGCGTAGGCCGGGGCGCCGAGGAACACGGCCACGTAGGCCGCGAAGGGCGCCAGGCCCAGGAGGTCGGCGGGCCTGGTCCGGCGGGTCCGGCGGGCACTGCCCGCGCGGCCTCGGCCGGCGCGCACGCCCGCGGGGCGGAGACGGGACGCCGCAGCGGCCGGCGCGGGTTCCCCCACGCCGGCCGGGACGTCCGCCGGGGCGGATGCGGTCATCGTCAGCCGGTCGCCTTCGCCCAGCCGGCCACCACGAGCTTGGACGCCGCGGTCATCTGGTCCTGCGTGGCGAACTGCGGGGTGCCGGTGACGGCGGGCAGCGCGGCCAGCGCGGCGGCGTCGGCGGTGCCGGCCTTCTGCAGCGCCGAGAGCTCGGCCGGGCGGGCCATGCCCTTGAGCCACAGGTTCTGGCCGTCGGCGGAGTACAGGAACTCCTCCCACAGGCGCGCGGCGGCCGGGTGCGGCGCGGTGGCGCTGATGGCCTGGTTGTAGAAGCCGCCGAACAGGCCGTCGGAGGGCACGACGACCTTCCAGTTGATGCCCTTGGCCTTCAGGTCGGTGGCGGCCGAGGCCTGCAGGTAGTCCCAGTCGATGGTGATCGGCGTGGTGCCGGACTGGATGGTGGCCTGGGTGGCCGCGACCGGGACGAAGATGCCCTCGGACTTCATCTTGCCGAAGAAGTCGATACCGGGCTGGGCGTTGTCCAGGCTGCCGCCGTTGGCCAGGGAGGCGGCCAGCACGCCGGACAGGGCCGCGTTGGCCTTCGTCGGGTCGCCGTTGAGCGCCACCTGCGACTTGTACTGCGGGTCGTCCAGGGACTTCAGGGTGGTCGGGGGGTTCTTCACCTTGTCGGCGTCGTAGCCGATGGCGATGTAGCCTCCGTAGTCGTTGTACCAAAGACCCTGGGAGTCCTTCTGCGCGTCGGCGATCTGCGACCAGGTGGCGACCTGGTAGGGCGCGAACTGGCCGGCCGCGGCGCCGGCGGTCGCGGCGGCCTGGCCGACGTCCACGACGTCGGGGGCGCTGCTCTTGCCCTGGAGCTGCTTGATCGCGTTCAGCTCGTCCTGGCTGGAGCCGTCCGGGTTGGCGTCGTTGATCTTGATGCCGTACTTGGCGGTGAAGGCGTCCATGATGGCGCCGTAGTTGGCCCACGTCTTCGGCAGCGCTATGACGTTCAGCGTGCCTTCCTTCTTCGCGGCGGCCACGAGGGCGTCCATCCCGCCGAGGTCGGCGGCGGTGGTCGCCTTGCCCGCGTCCTTCGCCGAGGAGCCGGCGGCGGCCTTGCTCCCCGACGACGCGCTGGTGGAGCTCTTGCTCGACGAGCAGGCGGTCGCGCTCAGGGCGAGCACGACCGCGGTGGCGGCGATGCCCGTCAGACGTCGATTCACAGTTTCCTCCCGGACGGGGCGGCCAGGAGTCGGCCGCGATCACCCGCGGCAAGGACTATGCGGATGCCAGGTGGACGGAAACCCGGAGTCAGGTGAACAAACCGAAGTTGTATGGCCAACACCTAGTTGTCTGGCCAACTATTAAGATCGCGAACACCACGACGTACAGAAGCGGGGGACTCCTGGTGACCCGGGAACCGAGATACCGGCAGATCGCGGAAGAGCTGCGGACCGCCATCACCGAACACTCATACGGCCCGGGCGGCAAGCTGCCCAGCGAGGGGGCGCTGGCCGAGCAGTACGAGGTCTCCCGCGGCACCATCCGCCAGGCCCTGATGCTCCTGCGGCAGGACGGCCTGGTCACGTCCCGGCGCGGGACGCGGCGCGTCGTGCTCGACGACGCGCCGGTCCAGGACTTCGCACAGATGCAGAGCTTCGCCCGCTGGGCCCGCTCCATCGGCGAGACGCCGGAAGGGCGGGTGGTCCGACAGGGCTGGCACGTCGCGGCCGACGCCGACGAACAGCGGCACCTGCGCATCGACGACGGTGCACGGGTCCTGCGAGTGGTGCGTCTCAGGCTGCTGTCGGGCCGGCCGGCGATGCTGGAGCGGACGACGTATCCGGAGGCTGTCGGCACGATCGTGCAGGGACTGGCCACGGACACGGTGTCGGTGACGGAGTTCCTGGAGCGCGCCGGCGTGTTCGTGGCGGATGCGGAGCACACCATTGATCTGGTGCGCGCCGATCCGGAGGACGCCGAGCTTCTCGGGTGCGCGGTCGGTGATCCGCTGCTGCGGGAGCGGCGCCGGTCGACGGATCCGGCGGGGGTGCCGCTGGAGTGGTCGGAGGACCGGTACGTGCCGGGGAGCGTGGCATTCGTGGTGCACAACTCGCTGGCTTCGACGCCGATGACGCGGCAGCACATGGTGCCCGAGAGCTGAATGCAGGCTCCGCTATCGGGCCGGACCGAACCAGGTGGTGAGGGCGCTGGCGAGGTCGGGGCCGCCGGCCCACGCGACGTAGCCGTCGGGGCGGATGAGGACGGCCCGCGGGGCGGGGACGGAACCGAGGACGGGCAACTCCCAGGTCTCGGCCGTGGGCTGGGCGCGAACCAGACGGACGCGGTCGGACCAGCCGGTCAGGTCGATGGCGCCGGGCTCCCCGAAGCTGAGGAGGACGGGGCGGGCCGCGTGAAGCAGGGAGAAGACCCGCTGGACGCCGTCGGAGGTGACCAGGTCGAGGTCGGGCATGCGGCGGCCGACGAGCGGGTGGGGGCCTGCGGCGGTCGAGGTGCCGGCTGCGGTGCCGGTGGCTGGACCTGGAACTGAAGCTAGGCCTGGAGCTGGAACTGAAGCTGAGCCTGGGCCTGGGCCTGAAGCTGGGCCTGAAGCTGGAGCTGGAGCTGCGGCGGCATAACAAATATCCAAGCCCGTCATCATCCCGGCGATCCTCCTGCGCGGCTCATCCATCCTCAGCAGCTCCGTCACGATGTCCCGCAGCGCCTCCGTCCGCGC
>Ga0207671_10000480_pt1 | contig 54170 bp, 54 predicted proteins | sample KBSC24metaG_FD_184352 | JGI IMG/M metagenome (GOLD analysis project Ga0207671, IMG submission 184352) | Corn rhizosphere microbial communities from Kellogg Biological Station, Michigan, USA - KBS C2-4 metaG (SPAdes) (version 2) | ecosystem: Host-associated > Plants > Roots > Rhizosphere > Soil... | reverse complement strand
TCATCTCAAGGCATGGATTGGCGGCGCCTTCGATCCCACAGCCTTCAACGTCGAGGAGGTCAACGTAAGACTGAGTCCCTCGGAATACTGATCGTCAAGGACGGTGCTGATCGGACTCTTACGCTTGTCGACAGCGCGGTACAGATGCTTCCACCGGCCGCCTACGAGCACATAGGTCTCGTTGACTCGCCAGTACTTGCCAACAGGCAACTTTCGTCGGCGGAACACCGCCGCCAGCACCGGCAGCATCTTCAGCGCCCAGCGGTGAACGGTCGCGTGATCGACGAGCACGCCACGCTCGGCCATCAGCGACAGGCCGAACAGGTCGCGCAGCAACTCCACCACGTGGCGGTACGAGCCGTGCACGATCAGGATGACCGCCAGTGCGAAGCGCCGCACCCAGGACGCGCTCACGCGCGGAAACGTCTCGCCCAGCGGCATTGCCGCCGGCGCGGCGAACGCCACGTCGACCGCGTGGCGCGCGCGCTCCCGCTGTGCTCGCACGAACTTGCGGCTCGTGCTGTGCCGGCGTGCCAGCCGCGCCACCGGTTCAGCTCCCGAAAACGCTGCGACGGCCAGTCGCTTGCGAGAAATGGCACACAGGGCGGCCGCGCGCGATGCAGTCATGTACGAAACCGCCAATGCGTCAAGTTGTCAAGCCGGCCCGTATCGCCCCTCGTCGCCTACGACCACCTCGCGTGCCCCCGGTCCGCCTGTTCCTCACAAAAGTGGGATCCGGTCTTGAACCACGCCCAAGGGCGGCCTCCTCACAGTCGATGCTCAGCGGCAAAGGGAACTACTGGCAATGGACGATCAGGGAAACCACATTCCCGATGGCAAGGGCAGCTTCCTCACAGTCAATGCACAGCGGAAAAGGACAAAATCCCGGTCCGACGAGGGCTTCGAGGAACACGTCGACGAAGTGATACCACGTCCCCCGGCAATGTATGGTGGATGGGGAGCGATGGGTCGTGGCCTGTCGACGACGAGTGTCTAGTGGAAGCTGTCCCGGTTCGAGGTACTTGCCGGCCACGTCGGCGCGTCTAGCAGCTCCGCCGTTTACACCCCGTTGCTTCTTCGGCGTGGTTCAAAGCCGGGAACTCGCCGACGCAGAATACCGGAAACTGAGCGACGCAATCGATCGCTACTAGGCTACAAGGCGGCCGGGAATCGATATGTTCCAGTGAAATGAGCGACAGGCTCCGCAAGCCTACCGAGCCGACTTACGAACGTGGCCCTTGAGCACACGACGAATCGTGCGATGGTCGAGCGGCTTCACCAATCCCCAGATCATGCCAGCATCCAAGCACCTGGCGATAGTGGCGGCGTCCGTCATCGACGTGAACGCCATGATCGGAAATTCGGGTAGATCCCCGCTGCGCTGCAACGCGCGCAGATGGCGCGCGACCCGAAGACCATCCATCTGCGGCATGTTCACGTCCATGAGAACTGCTGCCGGTGGATCGTCCTGGCACGCCTGAATCGCCTGCATACCTCCCTCCAGGCCTTTGCCGGCGAAGCCCGCCGCCTCTAGAACCTCAATCGCCAGGAAGCGGCTGAAAGGATCGTCGTCGACAACGAAAACATTCCGAGGGGGAGGATTGGGCTTGGATACGGTCATTCTGAGCGCAGAGTCGCAGGGCTGGAGGGGGTGCGGGGCACCGGATTCGACAGCAGCATCGACCGCTGACATGTGGCATGAGCGAACCGCCTCATGCGAATGCGAAGCGAGGAAGCTCCATTTGTCGTGCGCGGGTCGGTGTCACCGCCCTGAGCGCATCAGGCAGTGGCGGACGCCGGTCTTGAAGACAATCCTGTCCCAACGACCGCAAAGTGTCTCTTCTATACTTCGTCGGCGCCGATCGAATGCGAAGCGCCGGTGCCAAGATGCGAAGAACAGGCCAAGCAAGATCGATTTGCTTGCGGGATCATGAGAATCGATCCAGCGAACATCGAGAGATCCTATGACCGACCGAGGACGTCCTGCGTGTTTCACAACGAATCTTCGTTTGACTGAGCGTCATGGCGAGACCTCGGCAGCGAACATATCACCACATCGCAAATCCGAAATCGACGACCAAGCCACTCGATCGCAGCCAAGCAGATGACTACCAGCACCAAGACCGTCACCCGGGGCGACTTCGTCTTCACGATCACTGTTGCTCACAGGCTTCGCGAGCCGGCGACTGCCGTCGGCCCCACCGGTTCAGGCCGCAGCGAACTGGTCACATCCGAGAACATCGTGGTCTCGAAGAATGGAAACCTCGTCGACTCGGGCAGGCTGGAGTTGTTTACCACCGAGTACATGAGGAGCCGACGCTACGAGGTGTCCTACTACAAGTCCGCGGCCAAGCCGGTTGGGCGGATCGGCAGCATACTCATCGGTCCCGACGCCGCCACCGAAATCTCAGCCGCACTGAACGCGGCGCGCTCGGGGCAGACATAGGCCCAGCCGTCTAGCCGCGATGGCTTGTGTATTCAGGGTACCGACGCTGGCGCGCATGAACGAGAGCGCGGCTCGACGCCGCCAAGCAACTGCAGCAGCAGTCACGGCCGGACCTGTCTGTCAGGTCTTCGGACCGGCCGCTCGTATCGCCGCGCGTTCGAGGCGGCGCGAATGGGAAGCCAAGCTGGCCTCAAATGACTTGCATTGCCTTGCCATGCAGGGTGATACGTTCGATTGCGTAGTCCAGTGAAGCGCGCTCGAGGCCGCTGCTGAGGCTGAAGCGAATGCGGGACTGCTTTTGGGGGACACCGGGGAACACGACGGCGGTAGCGACGATGCCGTCGTCGTGGAGCAGCCGGCACATCTCCTTGACCTTCAGATCGTCCCGCACCATGATCGGAAGGATCGCGGACTCCGTCTGCCCAAGGTCGAAACCGGCGCCCTGCAATGCCGATCGAAAATGGCGAATGTTGGCCCAGAGTTGTTCGTGCAGTTCCGGCTGCGATTCGATCACTTCAATGGCCGCCAGTACCGAGGCCGCCACCGAGGCGAGCGGCGCGGCAGAAAACACATAGGGGCGGCTGGCCATCTGAAGGTAGCGGATCATCCTACTGGATCCGGCCACGAAGCCGCCCACGCTGCCGAGACTCTTGCTGAACGTGCCGGCAACGATGTCCACCTTGCCGAGCAGGCCCAGGTGCTCTGCCGTGCCCCGTCCGGTGGCGCCGAGCACGCCAATGCCGTGAGCATCGTCCAGCATCACTCGTGCGTCGTAGCGACGGGCCAGGGAGATCACGCCCTCCAGCGGAGCGATGTCCCCATCCATCGAATACACGCCTTCGACCACTACCAGGCAATTGACGTACCTGTTGCGCGCGCGAGCCAGGATGCTCTCCAGCGAGCGCAGATCGTTGTGATCGAAGATGCGCACTGGGGCTGCCTTGCAGCCTTCCATCACGCTCGCGTGCACGCAACTGTCCAGAATCGCCAGGTCCCTCGGGCGAAGCAAGGCTCCCAGCACACCACAGTTCATGCCATAGCCCGAGTTATAGACGAGCGCTTCTTCGCATCCGGAGAACCTGGCCAGTTGTTGCTCGAGCCGCTGGTGCAGATCTGTATTGCCCACGGCCGCGGGCGACGCACCGGTGCCAACGCCATAACGCCTGGTGGCATCGACGGCGGCACCGACGACCGCCGGATGCCTGGTGAGGTTCAGATAGTCATTGGAGGCAAAATTGATCGCCGTCACCACCCCGTCCGCGTACGGATTCTGCAAGTGCAAAACGGGCCCAGGTCCATCAAGCGAGACGCGCCGATAGTGATAGTGCTTGCGCAGGATCAAATCGTCCACGAATGCCGACAGGCCTGCAAAGCGTTCGTCGAAGCTCAACCCGTCCTGGCATTCCGCACCCAGAAAGTCGAACAGGCTCGATGTCCTGGAGTCTACCCTGACGGGCGGCGGGGGCTCCACGGCAGGCTGAAGTCCGGCTTCGTCGCTACGGGTCGGGGCAAGCAGCGTGGGCAGATTCGACATGGTCTATTTCGATCTCGGGCGGGTTGAATGGGAGATCCGTCAGTGGCAGCTATGATCGACCGAGCACTTGGCTCTGCGCGATGACGTGGAGCCCGCCAGACAGGAACGCGGCGCGCGTGGCGCTGCGCTGTATCTTTCCGCTCGTCGTCCGGGGAATCGTCGAATGCCGGACCAGAACAATCAGGCGCGGCCGAAGGCCGTGTTGTTCGGCGACATCGCGCGCAATGGCCTCCAGCACGGGACGTGGGTCGTCGCACCAGCCCCGCTTGAGTTCCTGCACGAGCAGCAGCGCCTCATCGCCTTCGTCGTCGAGCGCCATGGCGGCACCGGCGTGGGGCACGATCGCCGGATGGCAACCTTCCATCGTCGACTCGATGTCTTGCGGATGGTGGTTGACGCCGCGAATGACAATCAGGTCCTTCAGGCGGCCCACGATGGTCAGGCGGCCGGCATGCATGAAACCGAGATCGCCCGTTCGCAGCAGAAATCCTGCCTCGTCCGAATCCGCGAGACGTGCGCGGAAGACGCGGTCCGTCTCGTCGGGCCGATTCCAATAGCCCAGGCCGACACTGCGGCCCCGAACCCAGATCTCTCCGACTTCATCATCCGGAAGCCGTCGTCGCGTTTGCGGGTCCACGATGGTGACTTCCTGCTCGGCCAGAACCTGCCCCGTGCTCACCAGGCGCTGAGTCGCCTCGCCAACCCCGGCTCGGGTGACGCGCCTACGCTGCTGCAGAGATTCGCTCTGCACCTCCATCACCTTCGGAGGTTCGTCCTTCGGACCTCCAGACACCATCAAAGTGGCTTCGGCCAGCCCGTAGCAGGGGAAGAACGAGCGATGCCGGAATCCGCAAGGAGCAAAGCGCGCAGCGAAACGCTCCAGCATGGAAGCCCTCACGGTCTCGGCGCCGCAGAACGCAACTTCCAGCGAGCTGAGATCCAACTCCTGCGACTGCGCTTCCGTGATCCGCTCGAGACACGACTCATAAGCAAAGTTCGGAGCTCCGGTGACGGTCGCGCGATCGCGGGTGACTGCCTGCAACCATGTCGCCGGGCTGGTCGCGAAGATCGCAGGCGCCATCAGCGTGGTGACGCACCCGTTGTAAAGCGGCCCGATCACGCCGGTCATCAAGCCCATGTCGTGGTACAGCGGCAGCCAACTGACACAGACGCTCTCGGGACCCAATTGCATCGCACCGGCAATCAGCGACGCGTTGTGCAATAGGTTCGCATTGCTGATGCATACCGCCTTCGGGGTCGCAGTCGAGCCGGACGTGTATTGCAGCAAGGCCGGCACGGCGTCGTCGATCGACACAGGGCTCGACAATCCCGCACCGCCTGCCAGCAGTTGTTGCGGAGTGAATACGCGGCGTCCGGCAAGAAGTCCGGTGGCCTGCGGAAACTGGTACAACCGCTGAAGGGTAGACGGCGGCGCGATCAGGAATCTGGCCTGAGAGTCTTCGACGACGGCCCTCAGCCGGCCCAGCCCTCTGGCCGGATGGGGCGGTACCAGAGGTACTGCGATCGCGTCCGCGTACAGGATGCCGAAGAAGGAAACCAGGAACTCGAGGCCGGTCCCGACAAGCAGCAATACCGGTTCACGGCAGGCCCCTTCCGCGCGCAACACGGATCCAGCGGCCTGCGCCTGCGCATCGAGTTCCCCGTAGCTGATCGACGCACTCGTGCGGCCGCCGCTCCTTTCGATGAAGCGGTATGCCGTGCGATCGGGCGTTTGCTGCGCACGGATCGAAAGCAGCTCGATCAACGTGGTGGCATGCCTCGTGTTCCGCTCCATGATGCCACCCTGCTGAATCATTCCACCGTCTTGACATGCGAGGCGATGCCGGCCCAGACCAGAATCTTGATCACCACATAGCCGATATCGAGTTGATACCACGTGCGTCCAAAACGCGCCGACTGCGGGCTTCCGTGGTGGTTGTTGTGCCACGACTCCCCAAGCGTCGGGATACTGAGCCACCAGACGTTTCCGCTGTGGTCTCTGGTCAGGTATCTCCTGCTCCCCGCTGCGTGACAGACTGAATTGATCATGTACACGAATTGCAGCACGAGAAACTGCCTGAGAAAACCTGCAGACAGCGTCGCGCTGAGCGCTGCGGCCGGCTGCAGAGTGATCAGGCCCGCAATCACCCCGGGCAACAGTATCGATGCGATATAGATCCGAAGATAGTGTTTTTCCAATCGCATCAAGGCCGGGTCCCTCAACAGATCCGCCGCCAGCACGGCAACATTCGGCTTTCTATTGGCAAACATCCACCCGACGTGGGCGTGCCACATCCTGGCCAGTGTCGCCTTGCCGTCGGGCCCGACCGGGCTGTGTGGGTCGTCGGCAGTATCTGATCGGGCGTGGTGAAGACGATGGTTGGCAACCCAGTAAACCACAGGGCCCTGCCCAGCCGTATAGCCGCATATCGCCAGAACAAGACGCCAGCGACGGTTTAGCTGGAAGCCGAGATGAGTGAAATACCGGTGATAGCCAACCGTGATCCCGATGCCGCTGACGAGGTAGAAGACCAGGAACAGGGTAGCGTCCAGCGCGGTCGAGCCAAATGCCATGAAATAAGGAATGGACGCCACGCCGATGACCGTGGGCACGGATACCGCGAGAATGACTGCTCGGCGTTCCCTGGTGTACGCCTGCGGGCGCACTATGACGTAGAGTTCTCGCTCCGCCCCGTTAGCCATCTTCATTCACCTTTCGGAGGTCAGATCAGTACGCTGCCAGCGGACCATCGACGCGTTCCGCGGCGGTGGCCGGGTCGGCACCGGCGGAACCGGACATCATCTCGAAAAGGTGCCGAGCCAGACTCTCCACGATCGGGAATTCATAGACCACCGTCAGGTCAAGCGAAACGTCCAACGCATCTTCTATGTATCCGACGAACCGGAGCGCCTCCAGGGATGAGAATCCAAGATGCCTGATCGAGCTCTGCGAGTCGATCGACTTGGGATCGACATCCAACTGCGTCGCGAGTGCCCGGATAACCTGACTGACGACATCCTCGAAAGAAACTTTGACTGGCTCCTGCATATTTCCTCCACGGAGTAACGAAGAACGCTGAACCACATTTCACGAGCTCACAATGCCTCATATTCCCGTATCAGCACTGGTAGTGCCCGGAGATCAGTCGCTGCAAGACGGTGGCGGGAATCACCGGCTTGGCCCGCGCCACGGCAATCTGGAGCCTGGAGCCGACAGCATGGCGCAAGGCGGGGCGGTCCTGCTCCAGAATTCGTTCTACGGCCAAACCGACCAACCGGGGATCAGCTCCGGCGGTTTCGTCTTGCACGATGGCTTCCAGTGCGGCTTCGAAGCGGGCCCGGTAAGCCGATCCATTGCTGCTCAGCGCAGTGGATCGACGCGCCGCCGTAAAGCCGGTGACGAAGTCACCCGGTTCGACGATGGCAACGCGCACGCAGGTGGCTTGCAGTTCCATTCTCAGCACTTCGCAATAGCCTTCCAGCGCGAACTTGGTTGCGCTGTACATGCCTTGGAAGGGAATCCCCAGCAGGCCCGCCAGAGAGCCTACGACGACGATATGCGCCCGTTCGCGCTGGCGCAGATGCGGCAACGCAGTTCGGCAGACTCGGTGGGTTCCGAAGAAATTCGTCTGAAATTGCGCTAGAGCTTCGGCCGAACTGGTGTCCTCCAAGCTGCCGGCGATACCCCATCCCGCGTTGCTGATCACGATGTCGAGACGGCCCTCGCGCTCGACCAGTTCGTTGATCGCGGACTCGACGGACAGATCGTCATCGACATCCATCCGCAGCAGTTCGAATCGACCTTCCGGCGGCCGCACAGCCAGCGGCCTCCGGCACGCTCCGTATACACGGTATCCCGCCGTTGTCAGTTGTCTTGCAATCGCCAATCCCAGACCCGAGCTCGCCCCCGTTACCAGGGCCACTCTGTCTCTTTGGTTGTGGTGCATGCATTCCCCCACTTTGCAAAATCCAATCCCACCCACAGTGGGCGAGCGATCCGATCTGAGAATGAGTTCGCAGAGCAATTGCTTGCTCTGTCTGCCGACCCGGTGCGCCTGATCGCGGCGCAATGCCTCGTGTCACCCACCAACTGTTACGTTGGGAGCGTCCGTAGACGTCGGCCTGAGGCGAAACCTATTGCAACTTTGCGAAGTACGGTGCCTCAGTCGTTGTCGTCGAGGACGCGGCACCGCCAATCCACCGAATGAGCGCGTCGGAAGGCGACATCCCGCGCGGCGTCTCGATGACGGCTCGGCAGCCTTTGCACTTTTCTCGTACGCGGGGCGCCTTAAGCAAGGTTTAGTCAGCCTCCAAGGCTGCCAAGCAAATAGCGACTATCGTGGCAAAGCAACGATGTTCGGTTTCGTTCGTCGCAACTTGTTTTCGTAAGAACGCCTACAGCGCAAGCACAGTTGGCGTACGTTTGTGAGGCCCTCGACGGTCTACTCGAACGCCGCTATGCCTCTACGCTCCAATCGCGAATACCTCCAACAACCCCCAGCCCCCTCTCAATTGCCTCGAACAGAATCGCCGGACCAGGCTGGCACAACGGTGAGCGGCGGAGCAGGGTCAAGCACGGACACGCGATTCCCGACGGCTAGCCGCAAGCGCACGGCTTCGCGCGACAATGCAGGAAAACAACGTGCACGTCCGCGATCAGCCTCGCCCGGTTGCTCGTCAGACGTCGCAGCAATCACGCATTCGGAGGCAATGACTCTAAGTCAAATACCTCCCCTCCGAGTTGGCTCACTCAAGTTTTCGCCAGATTGGCACGAGGCCCTGAGTGACTCCGAATTGGTGAGGCGCCTTCAAAATGAGATATTTGCAGGGGGAGGGTTTGCTCATTGGGTCGCAGGGAAAACAAAGTCGTTCTACTACGCAGAGTCGGATTGCGAGCATGGACTTTGGTCATCACTGAATCGATGGAGTCAGACAACCTCTCTTGCCGGCAATGTTATCAAAGTGCCATTCCGAAACAAAGATAGCCTTGAGGAACTTAAATCAGGTCTATTTTGTGTTCAGGAGACTCTCTTGTCGCATGTGGAATCAGAAAGGAATTTCTATATCGACTGGTATGATGCTCCGCCGGATATCCGTGTGCAAGCGCTTTGCACAGAGCATATTCTTCCGGACTGGTCCGAGGTCGATTCCAGAATTGACGAGATAGCACCCGAACTTTCTGCACGAGGCCTAGGATTCGGAAGAACTGGCGGCGATCAGTTCAACTCGTTAAATTTAGGATCAACTCAAGAGAGAGGCGAAGCCCAGTCTCAACATTCTTCGATGAAAAACTTTGTCAGAGAAGAAACAGTGAAATTGAGAAAGGAAGTTAGATACCCAGAACTGCTTCCTGAGATTCCAGAATTTATAATGGGAGACAACAATGAAACCCGAGAACTTGTAGCAGCATATTTGCGGGAGAGTAAACAGCTGCACGACCTATTTGCAGACCTTCTAGAAAAGCATGGGGAGAAATATGGTGACGTTACAGATCAGAATGTCACCCGTATAGTGGCTTCTGCCCTCTTGGCGACCTTGTTCGAAAAGTAAGATGCACCCCCAATACGGGACTAGACCCGGAAGTCGGCCGGCCATCCGCCGAAGTCGATTGCCTTGCTGAGACGGCTTGCGGCGTGCGCGCAAGACGGTGACCCGAAAATCAAGGAAGTGGCTCGCATCTTTCGATCGTTATTGCGATCTGCCATGCGCCTGACTTTCTCCTTGGGTGAGATTGATGACGGACTCCGTTTCCTCCGCCCAACACAACGTCAGCGACGGCAGCATTTGTCCCAATCGCGTCGTGAAGCGATCCTGAAGGCGCATGTCGCGTGACGTCAACGTTGTCGGAAGCCGCTGTTCTTTCGTCGTCAGAGCTCGGCCTCGTTGTCGACGAGGGGCGGCACCGCCAATCCACTCTGAACTGAGGGCTCACCCCTTATAGGCAGCGGATGGCGGGTCGGTGGATTTCCCCCTCCCTCCTTGGGTCTTGCTGGATGCCCGACGCGAGCAAGACTCCCATGAAATGCGTCAACGGCGCAATCAGCGAAACAAATTGCGGAAGGAATCCCATCGCTTCTTGAGCGTTCGTTCGGGTGAAGCCGGCGGTTTAGATGAAGACTGTGAAGCGGTACCTACCGGAGCTCCCATGTTCCCGTGTTGAGGTGAAAGGGAGTTTTCGTTCATCCCCAGGACCTTCGCAGCCTTTCTACTCACCTCATGCCGATAGTGTGTCGCCGATTCATCCAGACGAGCCTTGTACTCACTTCCTTGGGGCGCGCGTGCATCGATTTCCAGCCGATGCGAAGCTGACTCTTTCCCGCTTGGCAGAGGGGCAAAGCGGACCGCCTTTGACACGTGTTTGGGGGTAAGCGGGATAGAGTCACTCCGTGACGCAGGCACTGGCCCCTTCCCTTGCGACAATTCGGCTGAGTTCGAAGTCGATCGACTGCTTGCTTCCGAAGTCAGTCCATCGTCATGTCTGAATTCGCTTGACGCGCGTGTCGTTTCAACTGATCCAGCAGCTGAAATAGGCCTGGGACCCAGACCTTGCTGCGACGCCGCGGGGAACTGAGATGTCGTAGAACGGGCACCGCGAGAGGCGAGTCCTGGCATCGTGGGCTTCACAGGGCTCGGCCCCTCGCCTACTTCTCCATTTGGACCGGGGAACGGCCAGTTCTCATCTCCTCCAGCGGGAACGCGGATCGAGCCGATTGAAGCGATAGGAGGCATATCTTGGATCCTGTCGTGCGTAACAAGCAGGAGACGAGGACCAACGATGCCTCGCGGTCGATGGCCCCTCAAGAAGCGAGGGAGGAGCACTGCCTGCCAACTCGCAAAGATAGCTTGCCAAAGACCAGCCAGGCAAGTTCACCGCAAACCCGAAGCGTTTCATTGAAAGACGAAAGGCGTGGTTGCTGAGCAGGTCGAGTCGGGACATCACGTCCCGAAGCACTGTTCGATGCAGACCGACTTCGTGCTCGACGCACCAGAGCAAGCGCTGTACGCGCGACGGCCCGAGCGTAAAGGCTCCCTGGTGCACCACAGCGATAGGTTCGCAGTACGTTTCGATCCGCTACAGCAAGCGGCTGGCTGAAGCCGGTATCGAGTCTTCGGGGGGCCAGCACCGGCGACAGCTACGACAACGCGATGCTGAAACGATCAACTGCCTGTACAAAGCCGAGATCATCCACCGGCGCGGGCCGTGGAAGACGCGCGAGGCGGTCGAGTTGGCCACCCTCGAGTGGGTCTCGTGGTTCAACCACCACCGCTTGCTGGAGTCCATCGGCTATATCCCGCCGGCCGAAGCCGAGACAAACTACTGGCACCAACGAGATCAGGCTGCGGCCTCAACGGAGGCTGGCAAGTTGCAAGCGCTGCAGGAGGGTTGAACCATGAGCAATCGGAGGCCGTGCGAAGCCGACCGATGGCGAAGATATGAAGCGCACTGTTGGCGGCTCGATCTCCGCCGCTGTTCAAGCAATGCAGCGACCAGCGCAGGCGCCAGTTCGTCCACGATCGCGTCGAGATCAGTCTTGCGGCAGTCCTTCAGGACATGCAGCGATTCGATCATCCCGTCGCTGCCTTCGGGAATCTCGATTCGCAATTGCGCTCGCGCCAGCGGGACACCTTCACTCCGCCGATTCCCAGCTCCACAGCGATGTCCTTGCTCTGCCAAGACTCCCATGAAATGCGTCAACGGCGCAATCAGCGAAATAATTTGTGGAGGGATTCAAGTCCCTTCTTGATCACATTTTTGGGTGAAGTCGGTGGTTTGGGTGAAGACTGTGAAGCGGCACTTACCGGTGCGCTCCTGTTCCCTTGCGCAGCCTTGCCGCTTGTGGATGTACTCTCACTAATCCCCAGGACTTTCGCAGCCTTGGCGCTTGTGGATGTACCCAGGACTTTCGCAGCCTTGAGATGACTCTTCGCCCGTATATCACCCAGATGAGCCTCGTGCTGCTCAGTTTCTAGCGGCGCATATGTTTCGCCTATCAACTGACGCTCACTAGATTCATTCGGCCGTGTCTTTGTTCCGCTTGCCTCCGGACGCGGACCAGTCGACTTTGACCCTGTGTTCCGTGGCGTACCAGTCGCTGTTTTGGAAGGCTCAGGCCAAGTTCCTTTCCGGAAAAATTCGCTTGGCGCGCTTTCTGAAAACATGCTTGACGCGCGTCCCGGCACCTCCTCTGACTCAATTGGTGAGGGCGTGCGATCCAGGTTCCCAGAGGCTGGCCCTCCGCCCTGCGGCTCAGGAGTTTCCGCGCGCCCGCTTAAGATATTGGTTTCGTGTGACGCCAAGGCCTGGCTTGATCTGCGTCGTTGGTCATTCACTGCACTCCGACTGCCTCCGAGAGAGCCGAGCCCGGGGATCTCACGCTTATTGGAGCTGGCGGAGCCGGGCTCCGGCTTTTTGCCTACTACTTCTTCGTCGGAACGGTGGATCGAACCGAGGTGTAACGAGGCCTTTGGGGAGGAACGAAGCATATTCTGGATCCTGTCGTGCGCAGCAAGCAGGAGGCAAGGACCATCGAAGCCTCGTGGTCGATCGCCCCTCAAGAAGCGAGTTAGTAGCACTGCCTGCCAACTCGCAAAGGCAGCTTGCCAAAGACCAGCCAGGCACACCCGCCGAAAAGCCGAAGCGTTGCGTTGAAAGACGAAAGGCATGGCTGCGGCCCGCAACCGGCCGCTTCGCGTCAGGCCCCACGGGGGTTGAGGACCCCGGGAGCGGCCCTTCGTTCCCATGTGACGGTGGTTTGCGGGCCAGCGAACCGCTTCGCATGGCCACATTGACGCGCGGAGGCTGGCCAGCGCCGCCTTCGCACAAGTGAAGACCCCCGCGTCGCCAACATTCTCAAAACTGCGAAGAGCGGCCGACCCAGACTCCGCTTCCGACTGCGAATCGCGTTCTGCATCAAGAACTTGCGAGCGTTCGCGCTAGCAGCGGCCGCGTGGCACGTCGGTTGCAATGATTGGATGCCGCTTTCAGCACCCGCGCTTCGACCGCGGTGCGGTGGCCGCACGTCGGAGGGAACGTTGAACAGAAACAGAGCAGCCTTGGTGATCGACGACACCGAGTCGCGTCGAGTAGTACGTAGCACGCTCGAAGGTGCAAACCACGTCTGTGCCGTCTTCGTCTCGGCTGCGGCCTTGTTGCGAGGCATGCGGCGCGAGGACCACGACCTGGTCCTGATCGGCGTCGATCGCGGCGGCGACTGGCGGGCCTTGCTCGAGCAGCGCAGCCACTGGACCCGCCCCAGCGCGACGGTGATCCTGCTGGGCCCGTCGGCGTCGGGCGCGATGGCACTCGACGCGGGCGCCGATGATTTCGTCGCTATGCCGGTCGCCGGCGCGGAACTCCTGGCGCGTGTGCAGACCGCCAGGCGGCGGCAGGCCGTGAGCACGGTCCGACCTCCCGCCGAGCATGCCGGCTGCGCGATCGACGAGGGCACGTGCAGCCTCAGGTCGGCGCGCGCCCGCGTCGAGCTCACGGCGCGCGAGATGGCGGTTGCGCGGCTGATGTTCGCACACGCCGGCAAGCTGGTGTCGCGGCGACAGATAGCGCTTGGCGTGTGGGGTTGCGACGAGGACATCATCGGCCGTTCGATCGAGCAGCACATGTACCAGCTGCGCCGCAAGCTCAGGCGCTGCGTCGGCGATTCGCTGACGTTGCGCAGTGTCTACGGCAGCGGCTACCGCCTCGACGTGGCGAGCCATCGGCTCGCAGAGGAGACACGGACGTGAAGCTCATCGTCAAGTTCAACCTGGCCCTGCTCTTCACCTGTGTCCTGGGACTCGCATGCGCCTCCGTCGTGTCGCAGCGTTTGCTGCAAGACCAGGCGCGCGCCGAAGCACTGCAGGCCGCCAGCCTGATGCTGGAGGCCGCCATGGCAACGCGCTCCTACACAGGCTCCAACGTGGTGAAGCTGCTCGAGACGCAGATGAAATACACCTTCATGCCCGAGTCGATCCCGTCGTTCGCGGCCACCGAAGTACTCAATCGGGTGCGCGAACAGTTTCCCGGCTACAGCTACAAGGAGGCCATGCTGAACCCTACCAATCCGCGCGACCGCGTGGTCGAGTGGGAGGCCGATGTCGTGAACGACTTCCGCAACGATCCGAAGCGGACCGAGATCGTCGGAGAGCGCGACACGCCGACCGGCCGCATGCTGTATCTGGCCCGGCCGATCCGCATCACCGACCCCAATTGCCTCGGCTGTCATGCCACGGCGGCTACCGCGCCGCGCACGATCGTCGATCGCTACGGGCCGGCCAACGGCTTTGGCTGGAAGCTGAACGAAACCGTGGGCGCGCAGATCATCGCGGTCCCGACCTCGGTTCACACCGAGCACGCGCAGCGCACGTTCGTGCTCTTCATGACATCGATGGCGGCGGTGTTCGCGGCCGTATTCGTCGTGCTCAACGTGATGCTGACGCTGCTCGTGATCCGGCCCGTCACGGCGGTGGCGGACATCGCGGAGCGGCTGAGCCTGGGCGACGAGGGTGTGCCCGATTTCCCGCGCGCGAGGCGCGACGAGATTGGCGCCCTGGTGCGCGCATTCGCGCGCATGCAGGTCAGCCTGCGCAACGCGATCGCGATGATCGAAGCTTGAGCCTGCGGCCCGGGTCACGCCACGACGAGTACTCACCATGCGCATCAGTCTCCCCACCCGCATGAACCGCCTGTTCCCCCGGATGTGGCCGGGCGGGCGGGCCGTCGGCCTGCGCAGCGCGCTGAACTGCGGCTTCGTCGTCGGCCTGCTGACCACGATCAACACCCTGTCCTATGCGCTGGTTGCCGGCGCGCCGTTCGGCTCGCAGCAATCGGCGGCCGCGGTGCTGTCAGGGCTGATCGGCGCCGTGGTCGGCGGCGCCGTCGCGACCTTGCTCGGCTCGGTGCCGGCGCAGGTTTTCGCTCCGCGCGCCTCAGTCGCCGTGGTCATCGCGGGCGCCGCTGCGCATTGGCTGGCGCAGAACGCCGGTCTGGCCGATGCGTTGCCGCGCACGCTCGTGACCATCACCGCGTGCCTGCTCCTGGCCGCCCTGATCCAGCTTGGCTTCGGCCTGCTGCGCCTCGGCGACATGATCCGGATGATCCCGCAGCCGGTGACCGCAGGGCTCACCATCGCGATTGCGATCCGGCTCTTCATCTCACAGTGGGAGCCCTTCGTCGCGGCGACCGGACTTGGCGACTTCCAGCGCATCGCGCCCCTGGCGTGCGGCGTCGCGACAGTGATCGCCATCGCCTGGGGGCGGCGGCGGCGCGTCGACGAGGGCCCTGCGCTCATGGCCGGACTCATCGTGGGCATCGCCCTGAGCGCTGCGTTCGAAGCCATGGCGCCTGCTGCAGCCTCGGCAGGTGCGAGCCTGCAGCCGCATCTGGACGCGGTCGATTGGTCGGCCGGCCCGCTGCTGGCGCCGCTCGGATTGCTCAGGGCCTGGCACACCATCGCCTTCGAGCCTCTGCTGCCGAACCTTTGCGCGTTCGCACTCGTGCTGGCCCTCGTCAACTCGATGGAGACGCTGACTTCGGCCATGGTGCTGGAGCACGCGGTCGGACGCCGCTTCGACGCCAACCGCGCGTTGATGGCGGGCGCCGCCGGTTCGCTGGCCGCAACCTGCCTGGGCGGATTACCCGTGGCCGGCAGCGCCACGACCTCGCTGGCCAACCTGCGCGCGGGATCACGCGCCCGCATGTCTGCGCTGATGGCCGCTGGCATGTCAGCCGCGCTCACGATGGCCTGCGGATCATGGCTCGTGCATGTGCCCATGGCGGTGATCGCCGGCATGATGACCATGGTTGCGATCACGCTGGTCGCCCCGCCGCTGGCCGAGTTGTGGCAGCGCTGGCGAAGGCGCGCGCACGACCCGCGCGGCACCTATGGCGACCTGGCGGTGGCGGCACTCGTCTGCGGGTTGCTGCTGGCAAGCGACATGCTGGTCGCGGTGTGCGGCGGCTTGGTCGCGGCGACGGCGCTGGCCTTGCTGTCGATGCGGGCCAGCCTGGTCAGGCGCCACTATGACGCGACCCACACGGGGCTCGCTGCACAGGCCGAGAACAGCATCGATCCGGCGATCGGCCGCACGATCCAGATCATCGAATTGGGCCAGCCGCTGTTCTTCGCCACCGTCGAAGCGGCGGTGCTTCTGGTCGAACGCTCTGCCGCATCGATGCGTTTCACCGTGCTCGACCTGCGCCATGTGGCCGGCCCGGACGCCACCGCGGCGAGCGCCCTCGCGCGCTGTTTCGCGTCGCTGCATGGCCGCGGGCATCAGTTGGCGCTCGTACGACGCCCCGAAGCGCCGCCGATCGAACCGGCACTGCAGGGCTGCCCGGTCTTCGGCGAACTTGCGCCGGCACTGCTGTTCTGCGCGTCGCAAGCTACCCGGGACGACTCGACGGTCGAAGCGCGCGAACATCAGGTCGGCGTCGAAGCCGGGGACTCGGAGCATCGCCCGCCGGCGCCGGACGATGTCGACCGTGAACTCGCGCGCCAGTTCGGCCCGCTCGCACCGCTGCTCCTTCGCAAGGCCTGCCGCGAAGACCCGGACGTGTCCGAACTGCTCGAAGCCTTGATGCGGCTGCCGGGTGGCAGCGCACCGCGCCGGGAATTGCTTTCAGGCCTGGCGTCGCGGCTCATGCTGCGCTCCGATGCATGCGAAGAGGCCACGTCGATGGCCCCGTCAGCCGCCGCCGCAACGCCTTTGCCCGAGCCACGCTCCATTGAATCCGCACCTGCATCCTTGCCTGCCCCTATGTCTGCACTTGAACCCATGACCGCCGCCGTGCCGAACGAGCTTGTCGAACATGCCGCGCGCGACCTGGCCCTTCATCTCGGTCCCATCGCTACCTTGCTGGCACGGCGCGCACAGCGAAGCGCCGGCAATCGCAAGCAGTTCTTCGAGGAACTGGCAGCTCGGCTGGACGATCCTGCCGCGCGCAAGGCCTTCCTGGCCGCGTCGGGGAGGGCGCCGCGACCGCGCACGGAGACCTTGCCGTGACGGCCACTGTCAATGCCGATGTCTCGGCGGGCGATGCCGACCGCGGCCGCGCGAAACGCTCTGCGTTCGAGTCGATCCTCGTGCAACTCGACGCGCAGATCGACCGCGACCTCGCCCGGCGCATTCCAGCCGAGCTCGCCACGCTCGGGTCGAACCAGTCGCCGCCTCCGACGCCACCCGCAACACCGGACGAAACGCAACCCGCAACAGCGCCGGACCCTGGACCATCGCACGATGCGGGCGGATTTGCCGACGAAGCGGATTCACCCGATGCGCCTGTGACGCCTGACGAAGCGGATTCACCCGATGCGCCCGGGACTTCCAGCGCAACGGCCTCGCCTGACGCGTTCGATACAGTCGCTGGCAGCGCACCCTCCGCAGCCATGCCGATGCCCGCAGCGGAGCCCTCGCCCAACAAGATCGAGGCTCCGATCGCAAGGGCGCGCCGACTGCCGGACAGGGCCGCACGACGTCTCGCGGCCCTGGCGTTGTGCGCCACCGCCATCGGCAGCACCGTGGCCATCCTGGGCCGGAACAGCTCACCGCCGCCCGCGCTGCCACCCGCCATTGCCCCGGCGATCCAGCATCCCATCGCGGCACCCGCGTCATCCGCGGCAACGCTGACCGCGGGTTCCCCAAGCGATGCGAGCGCGTCGAATGCAACAGCCGCTCCGGCAACGCCGCCGGCGCCGGTATTGCCGTCCGCATCCGCGGCCTCCGCCAGCCTTCCAGCAGCCAGTGCATCGACGCCGATGCCACCTGCATCAGCCACCCTGCCCGCTCCGATAGTCGATCCCGACGCGGCGGCCCGGGGCGATTGCAGCAAGCCGGCATTCGCGCTCGGGCTGTGTTCCGCAACGTCAGGCGTACCGAACACCCTGGCCGCTGCGCCGCGATGAACCAACGAACCACCAGGAGTCAGCCATGCTCAAGTCTCTGCTCGTCCTTGCCTTCGCCGCAGCCACCTCGGCCGTGCTCGCAGCACCCCCGGCCAATAGCCTCCAGATCGTGACCGGGCCGGACCGCGGCACCTACATTCAAGTCGGCCGCGACCTCGCCCGGCTGGTTGCCGAGCCGGCCGGGCTGAACCTTGAAGTGATGCCGTCCAAGGGTTCGGCCGAGAACGTCAAGCGCTTGCGCTCCGAGCCCGGCGTCCGGCTCGCGCTGGTGCAGTCGGACGTCTATCAGGCCTTCGTCGACGAGGCCCAAAACGGCAACACGGACGCCGCCGAGTTGATCAAGCCGCTGCGCGTCATGATGCCCTTGTATGGCGAGGAGATCTACTTCGTCGTGCGCGCCGATTCGCCGCTCAACTACATCCATGAGATCAAGGACAAGCGTATCAACATCGGCCCGGTCGGAAGCGGGACGGCGCTCTCCGCGACGACGGTCTACAAGCAGATATTCGGCAGCGCGTTGAGCGAGAAGAACGCATCGTTCCTGTCCAACGAGGACGCCCTGCTGAAGCTCGCCACGGACAAGTCGATCGACGTGGCCGTGGTGGTGGCGGGCCAGCCTGCCAAGCTCTTCGCCGACATGAAGCAACAGGCCCGGCAGTACGTCAAGCTGCTCAAGCTGGATCCGAAGTCGGAGGAGACCAACGCCGCCACGTCCGTCTACGTGCCGTCGATGGTCCGGGCGAGCAGCTATCCGAACTGGCTCACCGAAGACATCCCGACGCTGACGGTGCGTGCCTTGCTCGTGACCTACAACTTCCAGACTCCGGCCGCACGCGACTCGCTGACCCGCTTCGCCGCGTCGCTGTGCAGCAACTTCAATCGCCTTCAGTCCGAGGGTCACGCGAAGTGGAAGGAAGTGAGCATGAGCCAGCCCCCGCTCGGCAAAGGATGGAGCTACTACACGCCCACGGTGCGGACGCTCGCCATGTGCAACGGAACGAGCATCACACCTGCGACCACCGCAGCGGCCGCGTCCGGTCTGCGCGCCTGCAGTCAAAACTCTCAAATGCTGGGCCTGTGCCGTCCTTGAGCGCGCTGCGGTGGGATCGATCAAGCAATTCCGTTCGGCCGCCGCAGCGGGCATCTCCTCGATCCGCTGCCCACACCAGCCGGCACGCGGAAACTGCGAGAAAATAACCGCATGCTGCACGCCACCCACGAGGGCGGCGATGTCGCGCCCCCCGGACGCGGCACCCCCCGTCGACGTAAATGGTCCCGGGGTGTTGTCAGTCGCCCTCCATCGACCTTCCCTCAATGCGAGAGGACAAGACATGCTCGACAGGACTTGCACTTCGATAGGCCGCACGCTGCTGGCGACACTCGTCGCGGCGACCATGGGCCTCACGGGTTTCGCGGCCCGAGCCGCGCCCTTGAACGTCACCCTCTTGGGCACCGGCAACCCGGCGCCGAGCATCGTTCGCTTCAGCCAGTCGATTCTCGTCGAGGCGGGCGACGACAAGCTGCTGTTCGACCTCGGGCGCGGCGTGACGATTCGGCTCGCGCAGCGGGGCGTTCGGCTGCGCGACATCACCGCGAGCTTCATCACCCACCTCCATTCGGATCATCTGGTCGGCTTGCCGGACCTGTGGCTGACCGGTTGGCTTTCGGCCGGGTCCGCGCCGCGCGCGAAGCCGATGACGATCTACGGCCCGAAGGGGACGGTGGCCATGACGAACAACCTGACTGCCGCGTTTTCGGAGGACATCCGCATCCGCATGGCGGACGAAAAGCTGCCTCCCGAAGGCATCGCGTTCGATGCGCACGACATCGAAGCGGGCGTCGTCTACGAGCGCAACGGGGTGAAAGTCACCGCTTTCGCGACCCACCATGGCGACCTGATCGAGCCGAATTTCGGCTATGTCATTGAATTCGTTGGAAAGAAGGTCGTGATCTCGGGCGACACGACCTACGACGAGCGCGTCGCCAAGCAAGCCAAGGGCGCAGATCTGCTCTTGCACGAAGTGGCCGTCGTCGACCCGGAATTGATCAAGCAGTATCCGCGCTTCAAGGCCGTCGAGGCACACCACACTACACCCGAGGAAGCCGGTCGCATCTTCTCGATGGCTCGACCGAAGCTGGCAGCATTCATTCATATCATCGTTCTCGAGGCCAACCAGCCTATCGATGTACCACCCATCGATGTGCTCCCGCGCACGCGCTCCACCTACGATGGCCCGTTGGTGGTGGGCGAAGATCTGATGCGATTCGAGATCGACCAAGACGTCAAAGTATTCAATGCTCGCAAGGAAAAGGTCGACGCAGACATTGCGGTCAAGCGATAGGCAACGGAGACTGCTCGACCGCGGCCCCGCCTGCATTTCAAACTTCAGCCAATCATGAACATGCAGACGATTTTGATGACGTCTTGAAAACTCGGATGGGTGATCCAACAACAGAACGACATCGTTTTCATGTTCCTTCTTTGCGTGTTGTCGGGCCCCAATCTCTAATTCTCTCTTCTGCACGCTGCATCACGGCACCTGATTATCAAGAACACTCAGCCGCCTGAAGAGCGCGCAGCGCGTGCGGCACGGTGCTGCTGGCGGCTCGAACCAGACAGGAGAGGATAGTGCGCAGATTGAATCGGCGGTTAAACAGGTACTGCACTTGAGCGAGGTATCGGTGCGCGTACTTGGCGAATCCGAAGGAGTGGTAGGTGCCGGCGAATGCCGTCTTCAGGTTGCCCAGGATGGTGTTGACTGCCCGGAATTCGGGATGCGTCACAGACGAGGCACCACCTCCAGTGACATGCTGCTCGTAAAGGATGGCGGAACCTCGGACGGCGGTGAAGCATCCCAGGCCGTCGGAGACCAAGGCGGCGGGAGCCGCCAGAGACTTTGCGGCAAAGGCGTCGATGGACTCCTTGGTGAACGGACGCGGAGAGAAGCAGACCAGTTCGGGCGCGCCCGACTGGGTGGTTTGCACGGCCGCGATGAAGGAGACTTTGTTGGGCGAGCCGCGCCCGGGCTTTGCGCCATGGCGCTCACCGCCGAGGTAGGCGTCGTCGATCTCGATCCGCCAAGCGAGCTGCCGATCCTCCTCGCGCTCGAGCATGACCTGCATGATTTTGTGCTTCATCATCCAGGCGGTGGGCCAGGAGACGCCGAGATGGCGCTTGAGCTCCAGCGCCGAGACATTGTTCTTGGCCTGCTTCATCAAATGCATCGCCAGGAACCAGATCGTCAGCGGCAGCTTGCTGGATTCGAAGATCGTGCCGGCGATCAGGCTGCACTGGTGGCGACAGGCGCAGCACTGGAAATACAGACGAGTGCGGCGGCGGAACTCGCTGTACGCGGAGCTGCCGCAGGATGGGCAGACGAAGCCCTTGGCCCAGCGCGAGCGCCGCAGGGCTTCTTCGCATTGATGCCGCGTGCCGTACAAGTCAAAGAATTCGAGCATCGACAGGCCCCGCTGGAGCTGCACCTTGTTGATTGCCATCGCTCACCTCCTGTTGTGGTGAGCTCATCTTTCCAGCTGATTATGAGTAGCTCATGGCGTGAGCTACTTCCTGGGAAGGCTGAACTTTCTTGATAATCAGGTCACGGCATGCTCCCCCGGGAGTCATTTGAGTTCCAACTCGGCCGTGGAGATTCGGGCTCGGCATCGCTCGACGGATTCGAGCGACCGCGCCGGCGCGCGGCGACAAGTGGCACCTCGATGAAGTCGTCTGGTTCAGAGCCGACGCAAAAGGAACGCCGCAGAGTGCTTGATGCTCAAGCTGGTGAAGAAGCATGGCCGCACTCCGCGCGTGCTGATCACCGACAAACTCGAGAGCTATGCGGTCGCGAACAAATAACCTGGCTTGGATTTCGAGCGCCGCCAGCACGAGGTGATTGAACAATCGGGGGAGGACTCGCATCAGCCGACCCGGGTTCGCGCGAAGGTCATGCGCCGCTTCAAGTCGGTGAGGCAGTTGCAGTGCTTCGCGTCGACGCGCGACCAGGTAGCCCATCTGTTCATGCGATGCCGCCGCCACCCTTGCGTGTAATGCGATGGCCTTGACCGCGACCGAGCGGTTACGCCCGATACCGCCCGAAATCTTTTTGGCAGATTCGGATAAACCCACAATACTTCGTTAGTTGTGCTTGTCACACTACGTGGATGAGGCAGTATCGGCGATACCTCGATATCCAGGAAGTAGTGGCGCGTGAAAAGTAGTACGAGTTCTCGGCTTGGCGGCGCAGCTCAGGTCCCAGTTGATCATGATGTCGAGCAATCCTCAAATGCGCACCGTGAAGTACGAAATCTTGAGGACCCGCCGCAGTTGACAACCAGGGCGGCAAGGGCGAAGCGGGCACCGCCGCATAAGGTTGGAAACGTGCAAGACCTCGCGATATCCGTGTTCGGATACACATTCGGCACATCCAACAAAATCGCGCGAGCTATCCCCAAGTCGCCCATGCGACAGCTGCGAGAAATGCCTGCAACCGCCGGAACGATGACGCAACTCGCAGCTCTTGAAAGCGAGGCTGCGTCGGCACCAGGCTCCGCCACTCCCCAAGATAGAGTCGCCGCTTCCGTGGGATTAGCTAGAATCGGCGCCGCGCATATCGCGGCGAGTACCGCGGCACTTGGCGCGCGCGGACTCGAGGGAGTGTTTGCTGCTGGCTACCTTCACGACTTGCTGGAAGAGCTAACGGCACCGCACCGATAGAGTGGATCTGCCGGGCTGGGTTCATTTTCGATCGCTTTTGGGTAGCACGGTCGAGCGAAAGCGATCGCAAATGCGGGCGAAGTGCCCCCAACTGGTTGCGGGTTTCGGATCAGGTGAAATCGTCTGCAAGCTGCGCCGATGCTTGACGCTCAAGCAGTTCGAGCAATTCGCCTTCCGGACCGCGGCAACACCGATACGGCGGACGTTCCGTTTGCACTGTCCCCGATCGGCAAAATTCCGGGAACACCGTCAAAGCGACGAACCGGCTCGCCACAGGTGCTCCAGGCTGGACACGATGAGAGCGGCGTGCGAGGCCCTTCAACGGTTCGGGAAATCGAACAACGCTTCGCTCATGGATCCCATCTCGCCGAAGGCCAGAGCATGCTGTTGAGCATCGTATACCGCTGGCATTCAGGTCCCAAACTCCCGGATCTGAGCCGGCGTGGTGCCTCGACCGTGCCACGCACTGCCATGTCCAAACACCGACCACAGACATGCCATGGATCCGCTCAATGTGAGGACCAGCAGTTCCGGACTGACGAAGCGCGGCAGTCTGCGCGACTCCGAGGAGTTCAACTCAATACGGGGCAGAGCAGAAGCCAGGGCGACCGAGGCTGTCGTCAGCGGGACCCCGCTAGGCAAGCTGCGAGCGCACCCTTCGCCACACTCCCCATGCGGCCGCGAGATCGGCGTCCGCGACTGCACGCTCGATAGCACCCGCATCGACGACGTGCGCATCGGCGCCGTCCGGGACTTGATCACGCCGGCGCTGCTGCAGCAGCGCATGCCGGTGCGCGACAACACGCGGGCGCTGATCGAGTCCAACCGCGCCGCCATCGCCGACGTGCTGCACGGCCGCGACAACCGGCTGATCGTCGTCGTCGGCCCGTGTTCGATCCATGACCACGACCAAGCGCTCGACTACGGCCAGCGCCTGAAGGCCTTGGCCGACGAGCTGCACGGCGATTTGCTGGTCGTGATGCGCACCTACTTCGAGAAGCCGAGGACGACCGTGGGCTGGAAGGGCTACATCAACGACCCCCGACTCGATGGCAGCTTTGCGATCAATGAAGGCCTGGAGCGGGCGCGGCGTTTGCTGCTCGAACTGGCGATGCTGGGCCTGCCCACTGGCACCGAGTTCCTCGACCTGCTAAGCCCGCAGTTCATCGCCGATCTGGTTGCCTGGGGCGCGATCGGCGCACGCACGACAGAAAGCCAGAGCCACCGTCAGCTCGCATCGGGCCTGAGCTGCCCGGTCGGCTTCAAGAACGGCACCGACGGCAGCATCAAGATCGCAGCCGATGCCATCCTCGCCGCACAGGCTTCGCATGCCTTCATTGGCATGACAAAAATGGGCATGGCTGCGATCTTCGAAACCCGCGGCAACGACGACTGCCACCTGATCCTGCGCGGCGGCAAGACGCCCAACTACGACGCCGCTAACGTGGCCACGTGCTGCGCCGCGCTGCGCGCCGCCGGGTTGCGCGAGCATGTGATGATCGACGTCTCGCACGGCAACAGCAGCAAGCAGCATCAGCGGCAGATCGCGGTCGCGCACGACGTGGCCGGGCAAATTGCCGCGGGCGAGCGTCGCATCACCGGCGTGATGATCGAAAGCCATCTCGAAGAGGGCCGGCAAGAGCTGGTGCCCGGCGCGCCGCTGAAGCACGGCGTGTCGATCACCGATGCCTGCATCGGCTTTGCGCAAACGGTGCCGTTGCTGCACGAACTGGCCGCCGCGGTGCGGGCACGGCGCCACATCGACGTGCTGGCGGCCTGACGCCGCGCAAGCTCGGCCGCAACGACGACCTGCTCTATGTCACTGACGCCGGGACAAAGACGCCATGCTGCAGCGATGTCGCAATGCGCCTTGGAAAGAGAGCCGCTGGCCATCGATTGGCATCGTCGAATTGTTGTGGAGCCTGGGCACCGGGCGAAAATGGAAGCGATGAAACGTCTCTCTTCCCGGTCAAAGCGGCAGCAGTCGAAACTCAGCCACGCAATCTCCGTGGAAAGTCGCACCTCGATTCGCCTTTCGCGGCTCCAGTTCGCTTTCCGGCGCCGCGCCGAGCGATCGATGCGCTGACGATCCTGGCTCCCGAGTGCCAGCCGCCGTCCGACACGCGCGGCCAGCGCCCCGGAGTGTGGGCGTCGATGCCGAAGAACTGGAACCCTATGCCCGCTTCTACCTCCCCCATCGATCGGTCACGCAACGCAACGCCGGTGAACTCCGACCCGCCCGAGCGGCCGACTGTGCAACAACTCACGCCCCCCCAGGTGTCGAATTGCACATCCACCTCGCACCTGGGTTCGTTGGTCTCGAGGCACCGCCGCGATTCCGACGGCTCCAGCACATTGAGGCCTCATAGTCCTGCTCCTGGCGCCCGCCCCGACGCAGCATCGCGGGACGAGGCGAACGAACGGAAGCTGAAGGCGTTTTCTTTGACATTCCCTAGTGAGTCCCCGCCACTTGTTCTCGACACCCTCGAGTTCAGCACGGAGTACAAAAGGGATTTCGAGACGCTGCCGCGGAAAGCGGCGCAGACTATCCTGCGCGCCCTGTCCCGCGCCAAACCCAAGGACCTGAAGTACAACAGTAGGAACCACCTTGCCTACATCGCCGAGGAGCCGGGGAACCCGGATCTGCGGTTGGATCTACTCCGGAACGACCAAGGGAAGATCTTCGACGTGGAGGTCACCCGCGTTGCGGGCATCAAGCGCAGCGCGCCCGAGCCGCTAGACCCGGAACTGGCCAAGCGGCTCAAGCGGGACCTGATGACAGACAAAGCGCCGAAGGAATTCTTCGAATCTCCCGATGTGTTCCAACTCCCCGTGAAAGGGAAGCCGCCAGACCAGTCCATCAGGCTGGCCTTGCCCATGATCGTGCACGACCTGCCGCAGCAGCAGAAGGGCACGTACCTGGAGTGCATGCAAAAGATGGCGGAAAAGCCGCTCATCTTCCTAGAAAAGACCAACCATCCGAAAGCCTTCATCTTTCGCCCGGAGGCAGAAGACGTGTCCGGGGTACGCGTGATGGTCAATAGCGACCGGAACGAAGTGACTGTGAGGATCCCGTCCCCCAAAGGGCGAGACCTGGTCGGTCACCCATGCGGCATTGCCGAAGCTGCTCAAGCTGCCACTGGCCGATGGCACGCACCAGCATGCTGCGGTACCGGCCATCCGCACATGGCTGACTCCCCAAGAAGCCCGCAAGGTGAGCGCGGCGTTAGCCGGCCTGCTTCGCACCAACCGGTCACCCGGCAAGTACGCGCACACCGAGGACGGCAGCCTGGAACTCTACTACTCGAACGAGCGTGGTGACTCACTGTCGCTCATCGTCAGCGCCTGCCCCGTCGGGGACGGCTTCGTCCCGACCGTCACCCAGCTTGACATGCAAGCATTCAACAGCGCCACCAAAACGCGGGTCCGCTTTGCGCCGCCGGAACCCAGCATTGGCGACTGGATCGACATGGTGAAGAAAGAGTTCGGAGAATCTGGCACCAGCAGCCATATTCTCCTGCGGCTGATGGGAACCGACACTCTCGGCGGACGCATTCGCAGCCCGATGACGAGCGAGTTGTTGGATGAGATGTTGTCTCCTGACGACATGCACGGGGGCCTGAGCAACGAGAGCCTCAGCGGCCTCGTGGCCCGGCTGGCGGAGCGCGACGACTACTTGCAACGAATTAGGCCCGCACTCCTGGAGCAGGGTCGCACGTCGGCGACATTGGGCACAATGGAGCGCAAGAAGTTGATCGAATTGTTCAACTTGTTGCGGGCAACGCCCCTGGTCCTGGAGCCGCTGGAGTGGCTCCTGATCCCCCCAAGGCTCAGCGCAAAAGCGCTGGTGGACGTTACGCGTCCATACGATACACGAAAGCTGCTCAGTTTCTTGCAAAGGAACGCTGGCCCGACAGGGAACGGGCGCGCATGGAGCGTCGCCTACCTGGGGGGACTCAGACTCTTCCCAGTGAAGCTCGAGCCTCGCTCTCAATGGGCCCGGGACATACTGGCTGGTTTCGACACGGCATCAAGAGGGGTGAGGGAAGCTTGTTTGGCCTGGTTGCTCCGCCATGAAACGGCTTCGACGATCTACGATGACGACCCGCGAGAGAGACTCAATGCGAATGAGAACGTTACCGAGGACGAGTTTATCCAGCGCCTCAAACACTTCGTCCTCGATGCGACTGAGGCGAATCCCCCGTTTAGAGCCTTGGCACGGCAATTGAAGCGCGTCTTGACCGGCCACGTGGTAGAGCCGCCAAAGAGCAAGGGCAAGCTCGATCGAGCAGAAAGCATCGTCACGCCACTCATGTATGAGCATTACTTGATTGCAGAAGAGAAGATCAAGCAATTGGCTGCTCCAGGTATGCATATTCATCAACTGCTACCGCTTGAGATTCTTCTCAATTCGATTGCGCAAACTCAAAGCTGGCCCAGGGACAAGGTGCTTGATAAGGTGTTGCCGGACATGATACAGGGTGCCGAGGCGACGCTGCTGCGCATGGAGCGAGCGGCAAGCTATGCATGGAATGAAGTCCTGACAACGGCTGAGGTCCTACCGCCCGAAGACACGTCGCTGTTGATCGGTGACGCTCCTTCTACAGACCCGCTGACGGAGTTCCTCAAACTGCCCCGGAAGGCAATACTCAATATGCTGAGACTGATGGATATTCGCACGGGACATTACGCGTGCACGTTTCTCAATCGAGCCTATGACATGGACCTGTCATTCCACGACCGCGAAACTGTGCCGGGAGATTGGACACCCCGATTAAAAGATCATCTTGATTTCAACGCCCCCAAACATTCGATAGCTCTCAGGGTCCTATTCCGAGCAGAGTCTCAGGGACTCCACGTCTCGCAACTCCTTCGGGATTGCGCTGACTGGACTAGCGTGAGAAGAAAAATACTTTCAATTGGACCTTCGGGAGGGGCACGTAGTCCTTCGCACAGCTTGCTCGTCGCCATGCAGAAGGCACCCGAGGCGAACGACTACGTCCCGAGGTTCACGGTGCACCAGGAAACGCTGGAAGCATTCTTGGCTTTCATCACGGAACGAGGTCTCGACATCAGCGCGCATGACGCCCGACGGATCGTCGGCGGCTGGATGTGCGATCTGGAGCGATGCCAACAACACTTCAGCGGCAATCCGGCAAGAATGGCGGTGTTGAGCCGCCCCCACGTGAACAAGTCGCCGGCGAACGCGTTCTTGGATCGCACCTACCTGGCGCCAAGCGTCAAGGCGACCGTCGATGATGATCCAGACACGAAGAATGTAATCGGGCCCATCTTTATGGCCCTGTTTGATTATTTTCGCCCCGGCCGAGGAGGCTTCGATGAGTTCCGTCGATCCGTCGACGCGGAGATGGCCGCCGACAAATGAAGCCCCTGCGATGCGGTTTGGCGTGACCTCACAAGGGTGAGTTCGGTGCAGCCCCGGGGGGCGGCTTGCCCCGCGGCCGAGCGTCGTAAACCGATACCGGCGTCGAATCGCTGCAATGCGATCGCAGGGCGGCCAAGTCAAGACAGCGTCATGTGCGCAACAGATCCTCCACGGACGACTCAACACTGGTCCCGGCATTTGGTGGGCCACCCATTGCATCGAACACCGGCCCCCAGTAAGTGCTGATATCGTCGTCGTCGTTCAGTTCGGTGATGCGATCGTCCGGCAGACCGTCGGGCAGGTGGGGCGCTGGCGGGAGATTGTTCAGCGAAAGCGCATCGAGTTCATCCATGATGCCGGCACCGAAGTCTTGGAGGCCCTGCCTCGCACCCTCGACGTCGCCGCGGCGGAACTTCTCGACGATGGCGGTGACAAGTGCAGCCACGGCGAGACCCTGAGGCGTCGATACCGTGCAGTTGGCGATGCTGAGTCCGGCCGCGAACGCGGCAAACGCCTTGCCGCCCTTCGAGACAGGGTCGCCCGCCGCGGCGTTGGCTCCAAAACAATACGCCATGACGCCGCTGTAGCCCACCCATTGCTTGAAGACATCCATCGCGTCCTGAAAGTCGGTGCTGGGGTCCCGCACGGTCACAGCCATTTTGGCCAGGCTGGAGAGGGTGTCGATCAACAAATCAACCAGGGGAATCGTTTCCGGCCCCTCTTTCCGGATGAAAAGTCCAGTGACGGGAACGATAGGCGCCACGAGAAAGCCCACGCTCATGCAGAACACGATCGACTTGAGAACCCTGTGGCGATTGCGGTCAGGCTTGGCCGGTGCTGGCACGCCAGCCGCCCTGCGCATGTCGTCGACAAGCCTCTGTGCTGCGCCGAGAATCTGGCTTACCTGCCAATTGAAGGAATCAGTCAGGCGATGGCGCTCGGCCTCCTTGAAGGTCTCCCGATCGACGGACAGATCTGCACGGTGCTTGTCGATGCACACGGCCATTTGTCGAAGAAAGTCTTTCGACTCCGGTGACAGCCTCTCGACATAGTCGCCAAGGCGGCTGGGCTTCGCTGCGCCGTACCGCATCTGGCGGTACTGGGCTTTCAAGAACGGGCCGCCGAAGAACATCAGCATCAGAGCCGCAAAGGCAGTCGCTCCCACCGCGGCGTTGTAAGGCACGTCGTGCGCAAACGCGACGTGAAAGGCAAGGGCCAGCAGCAAGACGTTTTGAAGCGTGTTGGCGAAGTCCCGGTTCACGACGTGGTCGAGTATGACTTTCCAGTCAGCGGTGGGATTGCGAAACAGCCCGAATCCGAGCGTGTTCGTATGGAAATACGACCCAATCGCGACCGCGGCGCCGTGATACTGCTTCGGCTCGGCGAGGAGTGGCAGCAAGATGGGTAGCGGCGTGAGGGCCAGACGGACGGCGACAATCCCGACATAGTGCTGCAGCTTCTTGTCGTTGGTGATCGACGCGATATCGCTTTCGATGTCCTCGATGTCAAGGCGAAGAGTCGCCTTGATCTCTTCAGGCATCTCGGCGTCGCGGATGCCTCCCTTCACCATTTCGAGATCCTGCCGCAGATTTCTCATGTTGAAGTGTTCGGCTCTCCCCCCGCCTTCGATCCTCTGCCGGAAGTACAGGTCGTGCGCCGGGTCCAGAGCAGACACTGCGTTGATCTTGAAGAACCCGTCCTTGAGGAGTTGGCCCACTGACAGCTTGTGCGCGGGCTTCGCTCGGCGAGAACCCGGGTTGCCGCCTGGCTGCTCCGGGTCGCCCGGGCTGTCCACGTTCGCGGAGCCTTGCGGCGTCGCCGAGAGGGCTGCGTCGCCGAATGAGGGCGCAACCGCGACCTCGTAGCGCGGCGTCGGTCCCGCTTCGCGGGCTGGAGAGCTATGCAACAGCGCCAGATTCGGCTGCTGCGGCGCTCGAGAACCCGTTCCTCGAGTACCTTCACGAGAAGGAAGACGCGGGGAACTCGGGTCCGATCTTGCGCCGAGCTGATACCCAGGCCGAGATGCGCGGGTGGGACTGGGGGCAGAAGGCTCCGTTGCAGCGTCGCTCGTGACATTCTCAACCGCACCCGTGTAGTCGGGCCTCACGAACGGTTCCGAGCGAGGAAACTTGTCGACCATCATCGCCTTTCAATCAAGCAGTTCCGAATAAGCTTCTGGCGTGCTTGCCCCGCTCTCTGGCGCGCCGAAGGCGCCCAAAATGCAACAGGTCGACGCCGGGAAGACTGCACGTGCGCAAGGCGAGGCGCATGCCATGCGATCGACATCGAGAAGCTCTCCCCGCCAATGCCCTGGACCATAGTCCATGTGGGTGCGCCCGACAAATGACACGAACAGATATTCATGCGCGATTGCTGTCGCGGTGTCGGAATTCGGGGGCTGGGACATCAATCAAAACGCACACCCATCGGTGAGTTTGTTGTGGAAGCCGGCATCGCGACTGCCAATGGGTTTGAACGACTGGGCGACCTTGCGGCCTCGAGCACCGAAGACCGTTGGGCCCTCAAGTGGATACAGGCGCTTCGGATACGCTTACGTCAATTCGCGGATGCAACGCCTGTCGAGCGGTGCTCGGAGTTGAATGAGAAGATTTTCCGCCAGGCCGTTCCGCCATGACTTCCACCCGTTCGGCGAGTCCCAGTAGCAGTGCCGCAAATCCCGGTTCTTCGCCTCCTCCTCAAGCGGATCAGCAGGCATCCCCCTGGCAGACGCCGGCGCCCAGCCCACATCATGAACGACCCGCCAACATGCCTGACGGTCGCCCGGCCCGTCCAGTAGCGGTTGGCGCGAGGATCGATCCTGCCGAGTTGAATGCCCGGATGAGGTCGGCGCAAACGTGGCAGCGAACCCGCGACAGCAGCAACCAGGAAAGAATCATTGCTCTGCGACCAGTGCCGATGTCGACGCTTCTGCTGATTCAACAGACGCTGCTTCGCACCGAGCGTGAGACAGGTCGATTCGGCGTGATTCGCGCCCAGGACGCACCGCTCGAGGCTGAGGGACTGCGGCCGGCGTCCCACTATCTACGCCACGATGGCACGTTCACGCAGGCCGGCAGGGAGGCACTTGTGACTCATGATGCGAACGCCCGCCACATCGATGGCGATAGGCTGTCGTGGTTGCGGACACACGTCATGGAACTTCCGCCGGAGGCACGACCCGCTTTCATCGAAGCACAAAGCACGCGTGATCGACTTGCGGGTCAGCGAGGCCTGTCGCACTACATGAACGCAGATGGCTCTCTTGAGCAAGCTGGTGTCCAGCGACTTCGGGACGAAGAGCAGGCTGATCGTGCAAGACGCCGCATGCATGCCGATGAAATTCGCCGGGCTCAATTTCTCTTGCGCGGACTGGAAGCGGAGGCCAGACAAGAGGGCAACGCCGGTCTGCAAACAGAGATGTGGCTCCAGCTGTGCGCCTACCTGCGCCGCAATGGAATCCAGCCTCGCCAGCCTCCTAAGCAGTCCACTCCGGGTGCAGAAGAGGAGATGCGAGGAAAGGCGTTCGTCACGGAAAGGGGCGAATCGACAAAGAAGGGTAAGCAAGTGAAGCGCTCCGAAGCGTGGAACTGGGCAACCATTGGCACGGCGTTCGCCGCCATTACCGCCGGTGCGATGACCGGCGCCGCAGCCTCGGATCTGGTGCTCTATCACGAGGAGGAGAACATCTTCGACCTGCAACCCTTCAATTTCCTGCGCCCAGCGCAACCTAGTCCGCGAACAACTCCGGCCGGTCAAGGGCCTGCGGAAAGCGAGTTGCCTGAGTATGTCGAGGCAGCGGACGATGAGGACGGAACGGCATGGATTCAACCGCCGCCGCACTCTGCGGACGCGCCGCCATCGTACGGATAGCGCCTGGCCATGCGGGTCGCGACCCGGATCTCGTCCAATGCCGTCCCGCTCACTGCGGAGTGTACTCGCCAATGCGAGAGGGGTGTCGAGAACAACTTGGTACAAGGATACTGAGGGCCTCTAGGCTCGATTGTGCCGACGACGAAGGACAGGTTCGCAGTCAGTACGCGTGAGCAAGCGCACTGCATCGCACGCGAGTGCACCAATGCGCCGCCCGTGAGCCAAGGGTCGAGTGATGCAAGGCGCGCTGATTGGGACCGTCGTGGTCGCGCGCCGCATATACGACGCTGTCCGGCCGCATCAGGTCCGCGTGGCCCTCGAGCGCGTGGTCGCTGTGTACGCATTGCCCGACTCATCTCCTAAGCCGTCAACGGCGCCGGTTCCCGGACCAATGCACGCGCTTCGCGTCTCGCTCTCCCGCCCCATCGGATTGATTGCTCATACTCGTTTGGTCACACTGTCATCGCGACGTCATGTATCCGGTATAGGGTCGTAGACCCTTTGCCTTCGGCGCCGGATGCGGGAGGCAAGCCGCGGGTTTCCGGCAGCTTAACTGAATAAGACTCGCGATAACGGGACCCAGTATGGCTAACGACGGTTCAATCACGAAGCGCTATTTCCGGAACACAGTCCCGCAAACCACATCGAGCGCGGGGGCACGGACGAACGAAGAGTACTGTTCGGGGCAAGGTTCCCAGGAGGCGTTGATTCCGCCGAGTGGTCTGCCGATTCGCCGGACGCGGTCGAAGTCAATGGCGCCACAGGTGCATATCAACATGGTACCGATGCGCGCTGAAGCCGCTCGCAACGTGGGAACGACGAACGAACGGATGTCGGACTGGACTTCCGGCACGTCCTCGGCAGCTCATGCGCAGACGACCGCCCGGAGGACCCACGCCGCCGGCGACGGCCAGGAAATGCGTCCGCCGGCGAAATCGTACCGCGTCGCTGAAGACGTCGAGGATTTCGTCGTTGCACTTATGCGCCGCCTCGCCTTTACGCCCGACAAGGAGACGGTGGCGAGGATCCTGAACTCGGTCCGCTACAACCCGATGAACCCCGCGCACAGGAAAGGTGGCGTTCCTACGGAAGAGCAGTTGCGCGCCGAGGTGACGCCTCGGATCGTCAAGGAAGTTCTTGCGGCTGTCGCCGGAATCACTCCGAACGAAGTCGACGCGATGTCCGCGGTGGCAAGGAAGGGAGGGATGTGGATCCCGACCAGCAACACGGCATTCAACACCTTGAACTATGGCGTGGTTCCGTTCGTTGGCCATGCATTTGGCTTGAGCCTGCCCGTGCAGATCTACATGAACCTTGCACTGCTCGCGGCTCAGCCTGCCGTCACGGCAATACTTCAATCCATGATCGTCAAAGCGATCGACTTCAGTCGCGAAAAATCCGCCGCCGCCGTGAAGCTGGACAAGTCCGCAGTCAACGCCGAAGAAACCGCAGAGGAGATCGACAAATCGCTCGGGCCTCTTCTCAATCAGGTGGATGAAAAGCGCGAGAACCTGCGCAAGGCGTTCGACCATGTTTACGTTACACACGGGCTAGAGGACCCGACCATTGACTGTGACCAATCCAAATGGGAGGAATATCTCGAGAAGCTGCCCGCGGCAGATCAACAGCGCGTGATGGACGCCTACGACGCCTCGATCGAGGCCGAAGTGGCCTTCGCCCACAGGGCAGTCGACCTACAAGCCGTGACGGGGCTGGAGGCCCGTCAGATCAGATCGGGGACGAACCAGGAATGGAGCCGCACGTTTCGAGGCGGAGCCTCGGTACCGACGGCGGTGGGGCGGGCGGAGGTCCAGAAGATTCCCACACGCTTCCCGCCCATTGCGCAGATTGGCATGACGGCTGCCTTTGCCCTTGGGTGCATGGCATGGCAACACTACGGCGCCAGCCGGGATGAAGCCGTCGTGATGATGATGGAGCTCATTCTCAACATTCTCCACGCCGACATCTTGACCAAGAAGGGAAAGGCGGCTTGGGACAGAGGCGAAGAGCTGCAGCCTGAAGACATAGCCGACGATTGCGGCAAGATCGTCAAGACGCCGGAAGAAGCGGTATGGGATGCCGCGATCTCCAGCCTAAGGCGAGATCTCGAGAACCTGAAAGCCAGGATCGACGAGGGCGGCTCCAGCGCGGGTGCCGAAGCGGCCGCCGGCGATTTGGAGGCCCAAAGTGCGCCGGTGCAAGGCAACGCCATCACACGGCGTTTGCCACCGATACTGGGCGGCGTGGCGACCCCTGAGCAGCGCCGGAAGTGCGCAGAGCTGGAATCCAGCCTGGCACGGGTGGAAGCGGATCCGCGGGCCCTGTCGGGACTCAGCGCAGACGACCCCGTTCGGAAGCGCTTTGCGCAAGTGCTTTCACCGGGCTTCGACAATTGGGCATTCGTCGCGACGGAGGGCTGGCACAAGGCCTGGTCGCCGGGTGAATTCGAGTCGCAATCCTCGCAGCGCGCCGGTCAGATATTCCTCGGCGGCGTGATGGGCACGGCAGGGGCCATTGTCTTGGGCAAGGCCATCACGGCCGCCATCGGAGCGGAGAAAATCCCACTCGAAGTGATCCTGCTGCTTTCGTTGCTGGGCGCCGCTTCCGGCTTCATCGGCGCCAAGACCCAGTGGAGGCCGGTGATGGTGAAGAACATGAAGCGCGACACCATCGCCTCGAACAACGCCAAGATCAAGGAAGCCGCTGCCGGCGAGTTGCCAGCGCCCCATCTGAAGCCGGTCCAGGGCTGGTGGAGTCAAACGGTCGACGGCGCGATGACGCCATTGCTGCTGGCATGGTGGGCAACGCTCGGCAGCAACTACAACGAGTCGGCGAGACGCAAGCTGGAGCATGGATTCGTCGAGATCGACAGCAAAAGACTGGTTCCGTCCAACTTGGTCAATCCTCGCGAGCGCGAGGAGGTTTTCGGACTTGCGGCGACATTGCGGGAACAAGGTGAGCGTCCGGTGCGCCCATCTTGACGCCAGCGTTCCTCAGGGAGGATTGATCGCGTCGGTTGGCTCACCGGTTTCGTAGTACTTGCCGATGGCCTTGTCCAGACGCTTTAGCAAGGCGCCAGCCGATCCTCGTATGAATACATGAACTACCCCTCCAGATAGTCCAAGATTTCATCCGCACCTCCACGTGGTCAATTTTCGGCCGGCGCGGACAGCCAAGGGTCGCACGTAGCCCCGAATGTCCTCCAACGGGCCTTCCTTGCCAGTCGACCTCATGAAAAGTGGGTCACCGACGTGACCGAGTTCAAGGTGGGTGGCAGAAAGCTGTTCCTCTCCCCGATCATGGATCTCTACAACGGCGAGATCGTGGCCTACCAAAAGGCCGAGCTACCAAGGCTCCGGATGGTCCAGGACATGCTGAAGGGGGCCTTCGCTCGCCTCGGGCCGTGCATTCCGATAGGACGGCAGTACCGCATGCCAGCGTATTGGGCGGCAACTCAAACGGCGATCGATCATGCAAAGCATGTCTCGAAGCGGCAATTGCCTCGACAACGCCGCCATGGAAAGCTTCTTCGGAACGCTGAAGTCCGAGTACTTCCATCTCACGGAGTTCGACTCGGTCGAGCAGCTGCGAGAGGGCTTGGACGACTACATTCGCTACTACGACGAGGATCGAATCAAGCTGAGGCTGACGCACCGGCGTAGCACGACACGTTCACCGTCCAACCTTCCGGGGTCAGTTCAAGGCAAAGGTGGACACCATCCTCACGCTTGTCGTTTCGGGTTTGAAGATGGTGCGGCTGGACGCTCACGATCGTCGCGCTATAGGGCCGGTCACGTCCACAGAACCGCGCGGACGGCAGCTCGCCAATTCCTTCGATGGCCCCGATCGGCGGCGATCTCGTTGTTGAGGAACTGCTCTTGATCCTGGATCGGCTCCGTCCCGTCCGGCCCGAAGGCCTTGATCGATATCGGAACCGGCAGACCGTCCAGATGTTTGACGAAGGCGATGAATTCGGTGACGACTTGGTTCGATACGCCGGGCGCATCGGCCCGCAGCTTGGCGCGCGCGGCGCGCACCGCTGCATGGTTGGCCGCCAGCCGCAGACCCACCACCGCGGGATCGCTTTCGTAGTGAATCTCCAGAACCGCGCCGACGGCGGGGCGCCAATGTCTTCGATGTGCCGAATCGGCAGCGATCACGTCGTTGAGGAACCGCTCCTGCTCCTGGATCGGCTCCGTCCCGTCCGGCCCGAAGGCCTCGATCGATATCGGCGTCTGCAAGCCATCCAGATGCCTGACGAAGGCAATGAAGTTGGCGACGTCGTGATTCGACACGCCAGGCGCATTGGACCACAGCTTGGCGCGCGCGGCGCGCACCGCTGCATGGTTGGCCGCCAGCCGCAACCCCACCACCGCGGGTTCATGTTCGTAGTGGATCTCCAGAACCGCGCCGACGCCGGATCGCCAACCGGCTCGAACTGCCGGATCGGCAGCGATCACGTCGTTGAGGAACTGCTCCTGCTCCTGGATCGGCTTCGTCCCGTCCGGCCCAAAGGCCTCGATCGATATCGGCGACTCCAGACCGTCCAGATGCCTGACGAAGGCGACGAATCTGTTGACGTGGTCCACGGGCACGCCGGGCGCATTGGCCCGCAGCTTGGCGCGCGCATCGATCACGGCTTGCCCGTTGGCTGGCAGCGCCCACTCGCCTCGCGTGCTTGCGCTGGCCTGCAATTCCATCGGCCGGCCGGCCTGCAAAGCGGCCCGCCCCGCTTCGCTAGCCTCGGTTTGCCAGTCGGCCTGCTCTGGAGGCGCCAAGCCCATCTGAGGCATTGCCGGCGCAGCCAGAGAACGCGTCGAAGTGGACGCCCCCCCAGCCCTTGCTTGACTCGACGAAGCCGCGGTGCTCGAAAGCGCACGGCTGTCGACCGAAGCGCCGTCGGGCAGTCCGTCGGTGAAGTCCTGGGGATAGATTTGAGCTCTCGCGGCACGCATCAGGGTCGCCGCATCGAACTCCGATGCCAGACGGCTGACAGTGGAAGAGTGGTGGCTTGGGTGACCTGTTGAGGACGAGCCCGCGCTCGCATTGAAGTTGCCATGCTGCATGCTGCCGCGGCCAACGGCACTTCGCGGCGCTAGTCCACCCTGCGAAGCCGGGACTTCCATGCCGGCCGCAGCCCGGCTAGAGCGGAAGGAGCGAATGTCGTTATCGTCGTAGGGCGGCGTATCCGGAAGCGTGTCTCGGTGCCAGTTTGAAGTTTGCAGTCCCTCTGGCAACTCCGCCTGTCCTGCTTCGGTGCGCAAGCGGTTGACCCGCCGCGTGACTGCGCCCGCGTTGTAGCCTTGATCGATCAGCTCTGCCGCGATCGAAGCAGAAGTCCAAGACAGTCGTCGTGTCACTAAAGCAGCCCTCCGTTACGTGTCACAAGCGAGCCTATCCCGCCAGCACCCACCTCGATGTCCGGTGCCGCGAATACCTGCGCGCATTGCCGAAGGCACGCACCGCAGGGGCCACGCCAATCATCTTGGCCTCTTGGCCGGCCGGCTCAGCCCCGGTAGCAGAGCTGATGAGTCAATGCGCTCTCACGCAGCGGCACCACGGCGTACTCGCCAATCTTCACCCTCAAGACGTCGAAGAACACCACCGAATACATCGGCTCCAGCGGCCGCGCCTGCCAGGCGGTGACCTCGCTCATGACGGCGTCGGTGACCTTGCTGATGCTCGGACGACACGTCCACCGAATACATCTCGCCCAGATAGCACCGGATCTGGCGCACTGCCATTCCGCGCGCATACATGGCCATGATCTTGTCGTCGAAACCGGTGAGCCCCCCCTCTCGTGCTTGCCGATGGGCTGCGGCTCGAAACTGCCCTGTCGATCCCGCGGCACCTTGACGGCCAGGGGCACCCGTGTCGGTTAGCGCCGTCTTCTCACTCTTGCCGTTGCGGTGGTTGGTGCCATCTTCTGGCTTGAGCTGGCCCGCCTCATAGTCCAGGTGCTGGATCATCTCGGCGCTCAGCGCGCGTTCGACGAACGCCTTGAACCGCTGAAAGACATCGTCCAACTGCGCCGGCGTCACCGGCCCCGGAACCAACTGCTCCGGCAATTCAGCTGGGATCGGCGGCACCAGCCGACACGACCGCGCAACCCCCGTCCTCCAAGGCCTCGACCGCCTGGCACCGCCAAGCACGCGCCTCACCCGATATGCCGGTGGCCCGCCGGGCTTCGACCAGCGGCGTCGCCGACCATTCGACACCAAAGCGGCCGGAAGGCGTTGGCATGCCGCCGCGACGCAGGAATACCCTGCAGCCCAACGCCGACTGGGCGGGCACGGGGAACGTGTACGACCGCCTCGGCGAGGGCGTTCCGGAGAACACCTTCATGGGCCTCGCCAACCTCGTCGCCACGCAGTCGGCATTCAAGGAGAGCCGTCTGGCGCGCAACGTAGCCTTCGGATTGAAGAAGACGGGCCTCATGTCCTATAAGTCCGCGGCCCGGCTGTTACGCGTCCCGCCGCACGTCGCACAGGTGATCTGGCTGTCCATCTCGGACCCCGAAATTCGCAAGATCGCCAAGATGGGCCTGGAGATTGCCCGGGCCAACCCTGAGACCAATGGGATCCCACCCGAGGGCTTCGCGCCGCTGTACGTTCTGATGGCAAAGTGGGGTGTCGATCGCAAGGGGGACCTGGTCGATCCGGAAAAGTTCGCGGCTCGCAAGCGTTTCATGACGCAACGGCAGGCGGAGGTCGGCGGCCTGCAGCAATTCGGCAAGGAGATCGCCGCGCGCCTGGCCGGCACCTCGAAAGCGGCACCCGAGGCCGAGGCGAAGAAGGCAGAGGACAACTCTCTCGTCTCCTTCCTCGCCTCGTTCTTCGTGCAGTCACCGGAGTCCGATCCGGCGACCAAGGCTCGCTGACCGCAAGAAAGTCAGGTGCCCTCGGCAAAGCCGCGGGCTTGGCCGTGGGCCCGGTGAAGTTCCTCTCATGGACGGCGAGCCGTCGCCCACCGTTGTCTGAGCAAGCCGCCGTCATGAGTACGGAACTCCGCGATCCGTAGCCCACTCGCGCACCAAAGTCGCGCACGTCCCGTGAGGAACAGGCCTCCGACCTCGGTCTTTAGAACGTTTGATCAGAATTGGGGGTATTTGAGGACAAACGGCGCGGTCGCATCCGACAGTTGCCCCATCGGCCAGCCAGGCCGACCACCCCAACAAGGAGCGCCGCAATGGACCTATCGAATCTCAGCCGCTGCAGCAGCGCGACACGCGATCAAGCCTCGCTGTCGGGCTGGCCGTCCACGGACATCGAGCGAGGACGTAAGCACTGATGGCTGACAACGGTTGCGTTTTCGCCAGCGATGGTGGCTTATGGCTTACCAGGACAACACTTGGCGGGGGTTGGCCCTCTTGGAGCCCGCAAACCTCTCGTCCTGCCGGCACGAGCGCATGCATGGCGAAGCCCGCGATCCGTTGGGCACCTGCGACGCGGCCGCCAGCCTGTATCTGAATCATCCTTTGGCGAGCAACAACCTGGCCCTCGCGCTGTTTTGCAGCGGCGAGGTAGAGCGCGCACGACAATTGACCGAGTCCAGTTGGCACGCCGAGCCGAATAACCTCTGCGCGCTGGAACTCACCGTGCGCTGGCGCTGCTGGCGCTTCGGCTTGGGATCTGCGGTCGGCTTCAGCGCTGCGCTGAGGCACACGCCGGCGCGAAGCAGCGAGGACGCGATCGCCCGTGTCGTGGGATTGCTGTTCCTGCGGGAATGGGCGATGGCCGGCGAAGCATGGCGCAGCGCCGCGAACGAAGACTTCTGGCACCGGTCCGGCGCCGACCAACAGGCCCGGTTCCACTACCTGGGCAGCATCGCGGCTCTTCGCGGCGCCGAACCCGAGCAAGCCCGGCGCCGCCTGCAGCGCGCGCTCGATGTCGACCTCGAGCATCGACCGAGCGCCGCCTTGCTCGCCAAGCTCTCCGGCAGCCGCGCCGAAACGTCTGACGAGATCGACATCGGTGGCCCCTGGTTTGCGCAGGCATGGCTCGATCGGATGCGCGGGCTCTGCGACCTGGCGCCGGCACTGCAGCAGTCATGGTTCGACGCGCTCAGCGACACCTGCGATGCCCACGCCGACTACCTTGGCATGGCGGCCGAACTGGGCGGACCCACGATTTGCGGACTGGCGATTGCGATCCTGAAACGCCGCGCCTGCAAAGGCGATGCTGCCGCCGTGGCCAAGCTGCAAGACTTGCTATCGCGTCCTTATGGATCGGATGCCGCGCTGACGTCCATTCAGCGTTGGCTGTCCGAGCGGGACCAGCACGACAGCCGTCGACCCGCCCGGATCTGGCTCGAGGATCGGTTGCACGACGGCGGGTTCCGCAGCTTCGAAGTCACGCGGGAGAGCAGCCCCAGCCTGCTCCCGGCGACGGGCGCTGCGCTGCACGATGAAATCCATGCGGCGCTCGGACGCGGCAAATTGTGCAAGGCTCACGAACTGGCCTTGCGGCTGCAGCGTCTGTATCCAGAACACCCCGTGGCGCTCGCCAATCTGGCCGCCATCAAGGAAAGCCTGCACCATCCGCTGCGCAAAGTGGCGGAGTTCTACCGACAGGCCCATGCCATCGCACCGGACTACGTGTGCGCGCGTTGCGGCTTGGCGCGCACCTTCATCCACATGGGCGCACTGACCGAAGCAATGGCCCTGCTCGTTGGAATCCTCGACGGCGACAAGTACCACTACACGGAGTACCGCTCCATTCTGTCGACCCAGAAAGCGCTGGCCCTGGCGATGCACGAAACCGCCGCCGCCGCGGCGCTCGACGACTCTCTACTCTGGCTGGAGCAAGAGTTCGGCCGGTAACGTTCGTCCGCTGCTACTCGTCTTCGCTCGCCCGCCGTCGACCCGAGCCGGCGTCGCCTACCCTGTGCGCAGGCCTGGAAGGCAGACAAGGAGATGAAGAAAGATGGTAAGTACCAGTTCCGTCGGCAACCGGCCGCGCTTGCCCTCCGTCGAGGCAGCCTCTCCCGAAAACACCCTCACCCGGCACAGCCCGCAATCGCCGCCAATCACCGACGACCGATTTTCGGTGCTTTCCCATGTCAGCAAGCGACTAACCGCCATGAATCCCTTGCGAAGCAGGGGGCCTTCCGATCACCGAGCTCTCGCTGGAACAGCACAGCGGTTGAACCCGCTGGGGGGCAATTCCGACTGGATTCACGACGCCGCCATGAGGAGACGCGAACTGACTGCCATTCCCGGCGACTCCCATACGGGCAATATGGAATCCGTTAAAGAGTGGATCACTGCGCTCGCGGACGGAATCGGCTCTCGCAGCGGAGACAAGAGCGATGTGATTGCTTGCCTGCGTGATGTGATGACCCATTGTGATGAGATGCTCGATAAGGAGACGCGGACCGCCGTTCTGACCGGCGTCGGAAAGGCATTGTGGCAGTTCAACAAGCTAGAGACGATCAGGCAGGCCGCTCGATTGATCTGCACCTGGCGCCACTCCTCCGACGTTGATGTCGCGGACGTCGGCAATGCCCTCGTCGCTTCGCTCATTGCCATGACGTCGAAGGACAAGCGACAGGCCATCCTGACCCAGATGTCCCACTGGATGGTCGACCTCACCACGGACATCCCCAAGATCGGGAACGAGGATGAGCGCAATGCTGCAGCCGCTGTCGCCACCACCGTCTGCGACGGACTCACCAGCTTTGCCGATATTCATGCCGGGAAAGACATCGAAAGCCGCGACGGCGCGCACGCGATCGTCTTGAACGGCAAGAAGGGATTGGAATCGCTTCCCGATCTACAAGCGGTCGCACGAGTCAACGCATGGGTTTCCGATCTCCACTCTGCTGATTATGAGGACGTGCCGTCTTCGAGCTCCGGCGTCATATAGGCCGCAGCGAATGACGGTCTGCTGACATCTTCGTAGAGTCGGGCGTGAGTTCGTTGCGACGAACACCCCAACCGCGCCGTTCCCGTCAGCATGAACGGCGCTTCATGCGTCGTGGTCGGTGCGCTATCCGACGCGGAGATTCAGAGAGGACCTTATGATTTGTGGACTACGGCGTGCCGCATGCGTGACGAGCGCGATCCTGCCGCTGCTCATGGCCGCCTGCGGCGGCGGTGGCGATGTCATCCTTCTGGGCGGCACGGTAGGCGGATTGCCCAGCGGCGCCAGTATCACGCTGCAGAACAACGGCGCCGATGACTTGACGTTGAGCATGAATGGCGCCTTCACCTTCACTCGCGGCTTATCCGTGGGCTCGAGCTACGCGGTCACGGTGCTGACGCAGCCGAACGGATCGCTCTGTTCTGTGGGCAACGCGAGCGGCGTGATCGATGCCTCGGGCAGCGACGTGACCGACGTGCAGGTCGATTGCGCTCCCACAGCATCGATTGCCGGAACGATCAGTGGGCTCGCCAGTGGAACGAGCGTCACCTTGAGCAATGGCGGCATCATGCTGGCCATCGCCACCAACGGTGCGTTTGCCTTCCCCGGAGTGCTTCCTGCTGGAACCACCTACGACGTGGTCGTGAGCACGCAGCCGGCCGGGCAGTCGTGCACGGTCACGAACGGGGTGGGCACGGTGGTCACGAACACTCAGGCGCTCGTAGTTGTCACGTGCGGGTGACTCACTCGGTGAAGCAGGGTCATCCAGCATCTGGTCGTGCGTGCAGACGCGTCCAAGCCATGCTTCGCAGTGCGCAGCCTGGGCGCGAGAGCGGCGTGACCTCTCAGACCGGCAGCGTCTCGCCCATGCAGCACTTATCCACCTGGCGAGATGCCGCTGCCGGCCACGGCAGATCGGTCCGCTCGATGATGGCCTGCCAGATCCGGTGAACCTCCTGAAGCACGGCGGGGTCGTTGCTCTCGTGGAGTCCCTGCGTCGACTCGGTACGCACATCGAGGACCCGGCAGTTCGGATAGTCGCGCGCACGCAGCGCCGGATCGATGCTCACGAAAGCCGCCAAGGTCGGCACGTCGAACCCAGCCGCAATGTGGATGGCCGAGCTGTCGGTCCCGATCACTGCGCTGGCACCCTTGACCCAGGCGATGAATTGATCGAGGTCGCTCGCGTGTGAAGAGATGTCGATGAAGTACGGGTGCGAGACCGGGCGGAAACCGAGCACCGGCAGGCCATACTGCTGCCAAATGCGATCGACCATCGACGCAGCATGTTCTTCCGGCACTGTGCGCAAGGGCGTACTGGCCTGGTCGCAGAACAGCACATATCTGCGGCTCGACCAGGGAGCAGGAATTGAAGGCACCGATAGACCCGACAACCAACGATTGGCCTTAGCCGAGGCCGGCACTGCATCCAACGCAATGCCCAAACCTCGCATGAAGAAGTCCACCATCGGTTCGCTGGCAAACGCGGGCCAGTAAAGGAAGTCGGAGAGGTCCACCACGTCCTTGGGCAGATTCTCCAGCGGCATCGGAAGGTACGTCACCGACTCGACGAGGCGGCTTGCGAGCGCATAGAGTCGTACGACGAACGCCGGCGCGTGAGGTGTTCGGTACAGGTGAACGCGCATCGTGGGATGCCGGGTCTTCAGCCACGCAAGGGCGTTCATGCCGATGATCGAGTCGCCAAGCGTGACGCCCATGCCATTGAGGACGTGCAGCGTGTCACTCGCCGGCGCCTGCCATTGAAATGACCGGCGACCCGCATGGCGAACGTCGCGCCGGGAGGAAAGACGAGCCCATCCGGTGAAAGGTACGCGCAGATGTGACAGGTCGTACGGCAGCCAGACCTTGCCGGCGCTGTCTACCAGAGCTTCTCCCTGAAGCAAGGCCGACGGCTCGGCCACAGACTTCACCATGCTACTCCCATGCGATTCGAGCTGCGCGGCACGAGCACGAAGGCAGTTCTCGGCTTGGCCCAGCGGATTTCAGGGCCTATGGTCGATGGAAGGCACTCAATGGATCAGCAGAAAAGCGAACGCGCGTAGCTTGACGCGCAGTTCGAGGAAGTTCACGAGGGTGGCGGCGCCAGCCGCAGTTCAAGGCGGGACGGCGAGACGCTTACCCTGCCGGCGTCAGCAGAGAGAATTGCCGGCGCCGGAGTTCATGTGCACCACCATCCCGATTTCACTTTTTGATTCCATCGGAGCAATTGGATGAGCGACATCGGACCGGTACAACGCGCAGCCCTGCGTATCGTAGAAGAACTTGGGGGAAATACGTGCCGTCGACTGCAGCAGTCCCGCTCTCAGTTCGGCACGGCGATCAGCAGCGGAGTCGATGCGCTGAATCTCGATATTGGCAGAGTGATGTTGCATGGCGGAGGTTCATGGGAGTTGCACGGGCTCACGGTCAGCCTGCATGGAGCCGGCTTCCGGAGTGCCTTGGATCGGTTCCAGTCGCTGCCCGACGGCTTCCCGCCGGCACCTGGGATGCCGGCGACTCCCTTTTTGACTCGTCGTCGCAGTTTTACCGGCAAGGCAGTCGGCCCATACACGCTGGATGGCCCCATCCAAACGACTTCGCCAGTCACTTCCGGCTTTTCGAACACTGAACTCAATTCACGAAGGATCACAGGCATGTTGCTGCGCGTCATCGCAGCGCCAAGGCAGTGATGCGGCCCGCCGCCGAAACTCAAATGAGGCTGCTGCGGACGACGGTCGGGAATGAACTCGTCGCCATCCGGCTCGCCATCTCGATTCCCCTGAGCGGCGCACAGCAGCACCGGGTCGCCGGGCCGCAGCAACCTCTGCCGCAGTTCGATCGGTTCTGTCGCAAACCGAATCTGCGCCGGTGATCCCGGCAGCCACCGCAACACTTCCATGGAGGCCCGATCTACGAACTCCGGGTCATCCCGCAAGGCGTCCCATCCGTCTGGTTCTGCGCGAACGCTACTACCGCGGAGCCGAGGAACAGGCGTAGCGGCGTGAAGCCGATAACAGGCGACAGCTAACGCACGACTCGGCATGTCGGTCGGGCCGGCAGAGTCAGGCCGGACAACGATGAATCAGCCCGATGTCGCGTACAGCTTGCGCGACCGGCCGGTAGGATTCGAAGCTGACACCGCAGACGGAAGCGATGATCCGATCGATGATGGGATTGGCGACGTCCGCCATGAACTCGCAGGGGCCTTCATCAACCTGAACCGCTGCCTGCCGGGTGCACCCTGCCGCGCTATCAGCTGAGAAGCCCGGGGTCGCGAGCAATGCGTTCATGGCGCGGCGCACCTGCTTGTGCTCCTCTGCGCTGCAAAATATCGACAGTGAAAGGAACCATTGCTCGATCGCGTCGTCATCCACGCCTGCGCTCGAGAGCTGCCGGCGAGGATCATGTACCAACGACTTGTGGCGCAGCAACCCGCTCAATTCATCGTAGTTGATGATGACCCGGCCCATAGTCGGATCGGACGACCTCCCTATTGATCCGCGCACTGCGCAGGGACGATGTCTCGGTCGAACATGGAGAGGGCGAACAGATCATGGGACCTCCGCAGAAGTAAGCAATGGTTGGCGCTTCGGGAATGCCAAAACAACCGAGGCGCGAAGTAGCGTTCGGCCAACCGAAGGCATTGCCCGGCGCAGGCGCATCCCAGGGACAAGTCGCGCTCGAACCGATCTCCGAGCGCGATCGCCGAGTGCGAGTACTATCGAAATCAGCGGCGGGACACTCGGTCTTGACTCGCCCAGATAACAGCCCTGGACGCGCGCGGTCTGTCGCTCTTAGGCCTGCGGCGCCTGGGAGAGTCGGCTGAAGATCTCGTCGAGGTAGCGCTTGATCTGAACATCCACCGGATCATCGAGGTTCAGCGCGGCGAGTTTGTCGTGATGCGCCTGCTTCGCCTTGCCCAGGTCCACCTGAGCGATGCTGTCGACCCGTCCGAGGCCAAGCAGTGACAGGTCGAGGTTGAGATCGAGCCCGTCAACGCCATAGTTGTCCGGCGCGCCCATCTTTTCGCGTGCCCTTGCGTTCACGACGTGACGCGTCATCGCAGACTCGAATACGTCGAATGCGACGTTGATCATCGAGGCCGCTTCTGCCGCGACGGGATCGTTGCGGCACCTGTCCGGATGGAACTTCAACGAGGCAATCCGCCGGGACTTTGTCACCTCGTCGATCAGCGCTTGCGTTTCCGCGGATCCCATCGGGTCCGAGATTTCTTTGTCTGTCTTGGCGGAGCCCAGCAACCGAAGCGATCGGTCCAGCGGCGACAGATCGTCTTCGAAACTGACGCCGAGGCGCGCCAATACCGCCTCTTCAGACACCGCAACAGTCACCTTCGTCGTGCGCGTGTCCTTGGGCGCGACGTACGGATCCTCGCCGGTCTTCCCCGCCATTTCGGCTTCGACGGATTCGATGGCCGCGTTGATCTCTTCAAGGGCTGCCTTACGGGCTTTCTTGACGAGGCTCACGACCTCGTCGTCGCCCTCGAACCCTCTCACCAGTCCGCCGAACTTGTTGACGACATCGTGCTTTACGTCTGCGAGTGTCTCAAGCAGCGCACGGCAAGCTACCTTGGTCTTGAGCCCCTGTACTTCTTTCTTGATTGCGCTCGGTTTGTCCATCACGCTCGCCAGGGCGCGCCAGTCGGCGCTGCGGCCCAGCCTCTTCTCGGCTTCGGACGGGGGCTCGGCCGGCGCCGACTGGCTGCTCTGGGTCGACGGCGTCGGCCCGCTGGGCTCGGTTGACGCTGTCGACGTCTCGGCGCTGGCATGGGGACTTACATCGGGCTGGCGCGGTGGCGTGCGCCGCGCCTTGGCCGTCGGGCCGTCGGGTGCCGTGTCCGTCGTCTTGCCGTCGGGGGAGCTGGTCCGTTCTGGACGCGGGTTGTACTTTCCAAAGCCTCCAGTCGTTGCGTAGGAGCCACCCGCCGGCACTCTTTCAGATTGCCTCGACGCCAACTCGGACGGCGTTGGGAGAAGGTCGAAGGGCGCCGAGTCGAAGGTCGGGGGGTAGGAAGGTCTGGCTGACGCCTGGTGGCCCGCATCGAAGCGATCACTGCCACTCATGCCGCTGTAACCGGCGCTCAGACTCGACGGCACTGGCAGTCCCCCGCTTGCTCCTGTCATCCCAACATTTTTGTTGAGGAAGCGCGCAATAGGAACTCGCCCGGCCATGGACAAGGTGGAAAACGGAACTCCAGATTGCTTCGGCGGTGAACCGGACGGGACTCCCATCTTCCGCGACAAGGCATCGACAGCCGCGCCAACACCCGCACGGATGAGGTCTTGGCCTGCTTCGCTCTTGACCGCATCTTCCACCAGTCTTTTCGCCGTGGTGAAGGCCGCATTGACAACGTATCGATTGATGATTCCCATGGCACACCTTTCCGCAGAGCTGTGCGGTGTCTCTCGAGAGTACTGGCGGCAATCGTTTTGTGCGCTTCGGCTGTGCGAAGCGCACGGTGCCTGAGCGAAGCGGCATACGGTGGATTCATGGTCCAGGTCCCGGTGCGTTTGCATACAGCCTTCTTCCAGCGTGAGGACCGGCAGCGTGACGCGCAGTGTTCTGCACTTGCAGGTGATGACCCTCCCCCTTCATGCCGCTCGGACTCGCCAGCAGGGAGGCGCGCAAGACATCTTGATGAACCAGATTGAGCTCGCCTCGTTCGCTTCGTTTTCTTGTACCTTGTTTCCGACTCAATGCGCCGATGTGAGATGTGGCATGCCCTAGCATGAACGCTTCAAGCCTGTCCATCCGGCGATGCCCTTCGTTTCGGACTGAGGTATGTCCCGCAGCTTCCGCCCATCCTGGGTCCGGGCATGGAGACGATCGCCCGCCTGCGCCGGCCGTTTCGCCCGCCTCGATACGCCCAAGTCGGTCAAGGAAACGACCCCTCCAACCACCCCGGCATCCGAACCCGGCCCGGGACTGTCGTTGCCGGACATCAGCCCGCAATCAAGCCGATTCTCGATCTCGAGAACTGAAGGATTCAGCTCGAACGACATGACCGGCGCCATTCCTTGGATGGTCTCGGATGCACCTGACTGGCAGGAATTTTGCTTGAGTCCGTCCAAGTCAATGATCGCATTCAATTGATGCACCAAGTAGCTCAGTCCCCGTCATCCCCCCCTCCTCGCGCACCGGGGACGGGAGCTTGGCAGTGGCTGCACGAAGCGGCTGTTCTACTGGGCGCCGCCGATCCCGTGGCCGAGCGATTTGCGGCAACCGGCGTGATCCGGTTTGGCACCGTGGATCTGTTGCTCGAGCGTGGACATGACGGACCCAATGCCGGCTGGGTGGCATTAGCGCGGGTCGAGAGGCCGGTGAAGATGGATGAAGCAGCGTGGATTGACTCGCTGTTCAGCGCGAACAGTTGTCTCATGCTCTTCACTCACGCAGCATTCTGTTTGACCGATGGCGATACCGCGGCAGTGCTGGTACTGCGTGTCCCGCCGGATCACAACGATGATCCGCTGATGCTTTCCGCAGACCTTTACGGCGCACTCTCGCTGTGCAAGGCCATCGCCGAGCGCACACCAGGAGGGCGCGCGGAAAGTGGAGCAGACAATGCTCCCGGTGACCCGGCGCCGCACGATCCTTTTGCTGGATTCGATTTGCAGGCAAGCCTGGATGCCGCCTCCCAGCAGATGCCGATGCCTGCGTCCATAAGCACCTTGATTCGCGACGCAGCCGCCCTGCTTGGCCGCGCCACCAGGTCCGCCGAAGCGGCTGCAAGCACGAACGTGTTGCAAGCTCATGGCCAAGACGTCGGCATCGGAACTGACCCAGATGGAAATATCCTGGTGATGGCAACCGACCTTCCGGCGCTGCCGGCAGCATTGCTGGAAACTCGCCGCAATGCCCTGTGCCGGACCCTTGAATTGATGCTCCTGACCGGCATCAGCTTGGCACATGGTCCTGCCGGCTATGCCCTGATGTCACGTTGGGATTCGCGTGGACGATCCGCAGCCGACCTGGCTGCGTGGATCGAACACTTCACTGCCTTGGCCGCAGCGTTCCGCGGTATTGAAACTAGCGCCGCTGCGGAATTCCGCGCGTAGGACACAGCCCGATGCCAAACAGGTTGCCATCACCATCCTCCCTCAATTTTTGGGGGACAACCAGGCTGCCCGACGATGAGCGTGCGACAGATGCCAACGGCGCGGGCGCGGACGAGTCGACCCAAACAAGAAGAGTGCAGCAATCCGATCCCCGGCTTGTGCGCCCGCCAAGTCGCCCTCAATCTCCCAGATCGAATCAACCCGGGCAACGCCCTCCCCTCCGCAATGGGATCGAAGCATTGCGGGCATCTGCGACGCCTCGCCGTGCTGGCGAGCAAGCGCCCGAAGGTTCAGCAATAGCGGCGCGAGCGGAACAGGCACAGCAAGTGGTGCCGTGGGACTTGGCTGCGAAAAGTGCTATCGGCGCCCTATGGGGACACCTGGGCCAGCAGACGCTGACCTGCGGCATTCCGACAGTTGCACGCGAGATGGCGGCCATCGGCGTCACGCTTGGAATGCAAAGCCATCCGAACATCGCGGTCGCCCTTCAGGGAGCAATGACTCTCGTCAACGCGGCCGCGATATGGCTACGCCATCACCAGATCGGCCGTAACCCGGATGAAGCCGCCCGCGGTGCGCATGGCATGAGTATAGAGAAATGGAATGACGCGGCCGAGAAGCACGCGGAGTTGCGGCAGCGGCGCGAGCGCCAATCCGCAGCGCTGACCGCCATGCACTTGGCCAGTATGGCCGTCAAATTGGGGCTCAGCGTCTACGGTGCCACTAGCAATCTCCCGCTACTCACCAGCAGCGTACTTGGCAGTGAGGCCAACAACTGGACTTATGCAATCTTGCGCGAAACCGGGAATGCCAGTTTCAGGATGGTCGGTCATACCGGCAACGCACCGCACCGAGTCACTCCGGAGCGCGGAATCGCGTCCGCCTTCGTGTATGGTCTCGCGCAAGTCGCAAGCGCCTATACGAGTCAGCGCCTGATTGCCAAGAGCGTTTCCGCCAGCGTGTCAGGCTCGATCGTCAATGAGGGTAGTTCGCTTGAAACCCCGGCCGCCATGCTTGCCTTGATAGCGACAGTCGCGGGTCTGCGAGCACTCCCCAATGTTCTCGTCGAGGCGATTGATGCCGCTCAGTTGCTGCATCATGAACTCGCGCCGAATGGGCAGCACCAGCACTTTGAGCCCGCACTGACCGGCACCGACTACGCGCGTTTGTTGGACCACTCGCCTACCCGTGTTGGCTGGAACAGCATTGGCGGCATCATGACGCAGCTGTCGCAGCTCTTCAGTATGTCAACGCCCGAAGCGCGCGCCGCGCTTGTCAACGTCGGCACCGGATCGCTCTACGGCTTGACCTACTTTACGGTGTTGTTAGAGTATCAAGCTGCTTTTGAAGTTCGCGCTGACGCGCGCAGACGAGCCGCATTCGGGGCTGGTGCCGAGACCGCACCGGTCGGCGGATCGCAGCCGTCGGCGAGCCAGGACTTCTTGCCCATCCAAACCACTGGACCGGCGACGACGCCTCCCCCGACGGATAGCCAAGTACAACTCGTCGGAGGAATCGAAACTTCGTTCCGGTCAGTGGGGTCATCAAGTTCCTCGATCATTTCCGCCGACAGTGAGGAGCCTGGTATTCCGCTCCGGCAGCTCCCTCCCAGCCAGAAGCCGCGGTCTGCCCACGCGGCGGACACCAGCTGGTACGACTCGGACCCAGAGCGATGACCCGGTACGTCAATCCCGTCCCGAACTGGCTTGCAATGCCACCGGTGGGTGCGCGAGTTCGGGCGCGTCGCCCGCTGCAACCGAACCGGCCGCCAGGGCGTAGGGTAACGGCAACTACTCTCCCAGCTGATGCGCCGCGGCGCCACCGGCCTGCCAGTCGGCCGAGGCAACCACTCAGCGGCGTTCAAGGCGAAGGTGGCACTGGAGGCGGTCAAAGGCCACAAGACGATCACCGAGATCGCGCAGAAGCACGACGTCTATCCAAACGATGTCTCTGCACTGGCGCTCAAGCGCCATCTCGGCGTCTCCTGGCCCACTGCCTGGATGATGAAGCACAAAATCATGCAGCCGTCGAGCATCGCCTCCGTGCAGCGACTCACTTCGCAGTCCGACTCGGAAATTCGCGTGGCGGTGATGACCCAAGCGGGTAGCCTTGGACAATGAGGATGTGCGACATCGCCCAGCAAACTGTCAAGACTTCTCACGTGGATGTGCTGAGTGTGCTGTGACCGCGTCGTGCCGGCTGCGCCAGCCGCATGGCGCCGTTCGCAGGACGAGTCCTGCCACCCATCGCCGTATTCGCAAGACGCGCGCGACGCCGGACGTGGGTGCCCGGCACTTTTTTGATCTGCTGTAGATCGTCGCGGGGCACCATCGCCAGCACGGGGTTGCCCACGTTCGCACCCGCGGGGGCCGCTCCGACAGCCCCGATTCGTCGATGAAGACGATCGGTCGCCTCTCGGCAGCACACTTTTCTTGAGTGCGGCCAAGGTCTTGCGCTTCCACTCCAGCACGGCCAGTTCATCGCGTTCGATGGCACGGCGTTCCGGCTTCTGCGAGCTGAAGCCTATCGAGCCGGGCGGGCGCCGCACGTGCACCTCGCTGAAGCGCACGCCGTACAGCCCTCGATGAGGGTGCGGACTCGTTTGAGAGTCCACAGCTCGGCGTCGAAGTCGTGCGCCATGGCCCCGTGGAGCAGCGCACACAGTTCGGACGCCTACTGGGCGAACCAGCCCAAGGCGGGCTGCGGTCGGGTCACATCACCTTGAATCGCACCCTCGCGCCGCTGCGCCGGAGAGAACCGGCCGTTCGGCGAGAATTTCAATACGTACTTCTGACCGGCCTCGATCGGCAACGGTTCGTCGAGGTGATGGAACGCCTGGTGCCAGTGCACCCGTTCGCGAAGTTCGTTCGAGACGACGTGCTGCCCGTAGTATGCGTGAAAGTATGACGCGATCCCATGACAGACTCCTCCGTCGTAGCTGTCGAAGGTGACGTAGTGAGCGAGGTGGCTCGCCTGGGTATAGTCGTACACGCGCAGGAGGCTGCTCGTGGAGAGCGACCTCGAAGCAAAATTGCCCAGACGAACAGGGAAGTAGGTGTCCGTCGCGTACCGGTTGATCTCCGTAAGGTCCAAATCACCGTAGGAGTCGACGTGATTCTGGTTGCGAAGTTCTTGCGATTCGAGCATGTAGCCGTACTGCTCGACACGCGACGGCATGACCAGCGTCGACTTACCGGCGATCTCGGCGATGTCGTTGGCGATGGCGGTATAGCCTTCGCCAACGACGCCGCAATCCAGCGTCTCGGTAAAGACGATGTCCGGGTCTCTCGGCACCGCTTTGGCTTTGATCAAGTCCGTGCTGGAACCTTGCAGGACCTGGATGCTGCCGGCCAGACCGTTCTTCTGGATGGTCCTGACCGCGATGGCGTACAGCTGTGCGTCGAGTTCGCAGGTGATGACCTTCGCCGCGCCGTACTTCGCGAACAACATGGCGGTCAGGCCCGCACCCGTGCCGATCTCGAATACCAGCTTGCCCTTCACGTTGGCGTCGCGGATCGCGTTTTCGATCCCTTTGTTGCGGCGCGTGTCGTTCATCATGGCGAAGTGCCATGGCGGGAATACGCGCATGCCGCGCGGCGAGTCGTTCGAAGCAGGGGTCAGAGGTTGGAGGTCCATGGTCGCGGTGATGTCAAGTGGAGGAGAGCAACTTCAGTTCGTGCAGCGCGTCCGAGCCAACGGCCCGCCGGTGGCGCCCCGGCAGCGCGCGACACCGCTGGCCGCTCCTCTGAACGATTAAGACCCTAACTTTCCACGAGACAGGTGGGTGGTACGACGGATGGCAGCATCGCAGCCGTCGCTGCCGCCAGGATCAACGCACCGCCCACCAGCAGATGGGCATTCAACGTACCCGCGCCGAACGCAGCGGCAGACAGTGACGCAATCACCACTTCAGTGACCAAGATGACTGCAGTCGCAGATGCCGGAAGACGTGTCGCACCGTATAGCAAAGCAAGATTACTCAAGATCAAGATGCCGCTCAGAACAGCGCCGGGCAGCACGACTCGACCCAGGTCGGACGGTGGCAGTGGAATAGCCTGGTTGCAAGCAAGTAGCGCCCCGGCAGCGCCTGCGACGAACGCGCCGCCGCAAAAGACGGCCAGAGCCCGCACGGCCCCCGACTGTTTTGCTTCTCGACGAAGCATCACGTTGGTAAGCGCAAACAGAAATCCACTTCCAATGGCCAATAGGTCTTCTCGTGATTGCGGCAAGGGTGGCCCCCCAGCTTCCGGCCAAAGGACGATCGAGCAACCGGCGACGGCCAGCACCAGCTGCATCAGCGCTCTCGGCGGCAGCGCTTCGTGCAAGAGCGGGCGGGCCAAAAGCACCGCCCAGACCGGCATGAGATAGAAAAGAAACACGACTCGTACGACGTCGCCCGTAGTGACCGCCCAATTGAATGCCGCAGTGCTCGAGCCAAAGGCCAACAGGACGATCCACAGGGCCGGCGAGGTCGACAAGCTGCGCCAGGCACTCGCCATGTAGACAGTGGTGGCCACGAGCCCCACGCCATAGGCCATCGCTGTGGCCCACAGTGGATGCAGGCCCAACGCCTGCATTGACTTCAACGGCCACCAAAGGAGCCCGCACATCACGGCACTCGCCGTCATTGCAAGGCCCGCACAGGTTTGTTCACGTGAATTCATTCGATTCTCCTGAGGCCATCCCAGCCGATCTCAATCAGCCGCTGCAGTCTCGAATGGACTGCGGCTCATCGTCATCGAGTTCTTGCGAGTCAGTGACTGCCCGGTCCGTTCTTCGAAAAGCTTCATTCGAGAGACAAGATCCGAAAGTTGCGTTGATGCAAGGTTCGCGAATGACATGCGCAAGAATGCTTCCTGTCCGTTCCCGAAGGCGCCGCCGGGTACCGTCAGCACGTTCTGCTCCTCGAGCAGCGACTTGGAGACAGTTCGTGAGTCAAGATTCTTGAAGGGATGCCGCACGTAGGCGAAGCAAGTACCGTATGACACCACGTTGAAACCGGTGGAAGCGTGACGCATCAACTCGCCGAACTCGTTCCGCAGCTTTTCGATTTCGAGTGCCCGTTCATGGCACCAGCCATCGAGAAACTGAAGTCCGAACCAGGCTGCCAGTTGGCTCAGGCGGGCGGGACAAATCGTGATCGCTTCCAGCAACTTGATAACTTGCTCGCGCACCGGATATCCGCAGACTATGCTGCCAACGCGGTACCCTGTCAGGGAGTATACTTTCGAGTAGCTGCAGAGTTGAATGAGGACGTCGCGCCATCTCGGCTTGCTGAAAAGCCCATGCGGAGCAGTGTGATCGACTCTCAGATCCCTGTACGTCTCGTCCAGAATCAGTGCGATTCCATATTCCTGGCAGAAGTGGAAGCAGTGCTCGATGA